>Ga0209930_1000354_pt1 | contig 129304 bp, 135 predicted proteins | sample ThiBiot_500_biof_2_FD_183948 | JGI IMG/M metagenome (GOLD analysis project Ga0209930, IMG submission 183948) | Wastewater bioreactor microbial communities from Cape Town, South Africa - Thiocy_cont_500_biof (SPAdes) | ecosystem: Engineered > Bioreactor > Thiocyanate-remediating >...
CGAAACAAATGATGGAAGAGAGATATGTAATCAATAAAAGTCTTTTAAAATCGATTCGAATACACTTATTCATTCATTTGTAGAAATACGTAACCCTCACCCTCAAATTTATTTTGTTAAATCAACATTCAGTGTTTTTGTTTGTGAATTTGTCGGCTACAGTAATAAGAAACTGTTTTTTTTAATGTTTTTCCGAAATTATTTTTGTCATATGATTTTTGGCATGAATTAATTAAAAACGACATATAAAATCAACGGTGATTGAGCTGTGTGATTTCATTACAAAATGGTACAAGAACGTAAAAGGCAAAGTTTTTTTGATTTTAATTGCAATGATATTTTGACGGTTTTATGTGCGGCTGCTGTACCTATCGCACTTGGAATTTATACAGCTATAACTTATCAACAAGAAAAAGAAAACGAACAACGAATGCAAGAAATGCAAATTAATCAAACAGTTGAATCGAGACGAGATAAAATTTATGATAATTTTCTCAAGAATGTCTATAATCTTGATCGATACGGTTATTTAAACGAAAGTAAAGATCCATGGGCATTTGCAAATGCTTATTATCGTGCAGCACATCGACAATTAGATCCTGATCGAAAAGGTGATGTCCTACAATTTCTCAAAGAACGACAACTTATTGGACGAAACAATTGTACGGAACAATGTGGCTATAAACAACCATTGAAAGATATCATTCGACTGAATGAATTAAGTTTTGATTCGATTCGTTTCAAAAGTCAAACAGGAACATTAACTCGTTTGAATTTGAAATGCATTTCATTTGATCAAGTCTCAATGAAAAATACGACGTTTCTTTTTGCTAATCTCGATGGTGTATCTTTCGATAATAGTCGATTGCAAGATATTAGTTTCGGTAATTCGTCATTAGTTTGTGCACGATTCAATAATACAGAAATAGAAAATGTTGACTTTGGAGACGCAGATTTGACAGGTGCAATATTTATCAATGTCGATCCTGACAAACTGAAATTAACATCCACACAAAGAGATCAAGCAAAATTCTATAGTGGATTAGGTCCGCAACCAATTACAACGACAACCACTACTGTTTATCGAACATGTAAGCAAACATTATTTTTTGTAGAACAGGAAAAGACTGAAATTTTTTATTTCAGGCTCGAGTCGTCGTTGGAATCAGACTGGTGAATTGATTCAAGGTATCAGCGATCGTCCATACCCATCGCCACTTTGTTTGTCTATCGATTCTAATGATACAATCTATATTTGTGATCGAAATGTTGAAGCTTGGTTTAAAGGTGCAATCAATGGAACAAAAGTAACTGATACCTATCATGCAGACTATCTCATCTTCGACAAAAATGGTTACTTCTATGTTAATGAACATATAGATCATATAGTTCGTCGGTATTCGACGAATTCTATCATTGGCACTGTTGTGGCAGGTGTGACTGGAACATCTTCATCTGCACTCAATAATTTCAACTATCCTCTAGGTATTGATATTGACGATAACCTGAATCTCTATGTTGCTGATAGAGATAATAAACGAGTGATAAAATGGGCTCCAAATGCTACAGCGGGTACTCTTCTTATCAATATGACTGCCAGTAACCTGAGTACCATTAGCGTATCTGCACTGCGATTAGTAAAAAATTCGCCAAATCAAGTATATTTAGGTGATATAGGTAACGGTAAAGTATACTTATGGAGTTTTGGTAGTACAAATCCAGATTTAATCTTAAATCAAGTCCGAAATAGTACTGCTCTTAGTTCACCATGGAGTCTTATCTTAGATCAAGATGGTAATCTTTATGTTGGTGAAAATGGTGGAAAAGGTCGGATAGTTCGATATTGTCCTAATTCAACAATTGGTGAGATCATCGTTGATGACAGTAATGGGAATTCAGCGATGAGAAAAGTTGGTATTGCTTTCGATTCACAACAAAATTTATATGCTTTATTGGGCAACGGAAAAGTGATAAAATATGCACTTATTTGACAGTTCGTTTTCGATATTTATTTATTTTTGTCTGTAAACTTATTAGAATAAATATGAATTAAAACCAGAGAAATTTATTGAAATTGTCAATTATATAAAACAAATATGTAAATAGTTCTTTATAAGAAAAATGGGCAATTCTTTTGAAGGTTTGCACTTAACACGATACGTGTGCTTTTTATTTGATTATTTGATTCTGTATCATCGGATGCGGTGGATTCAGTTGTCGAAGGACTTCTAAAACAGAGAAGAACATTAAAAATCATAAAGATCAGGACTAATAGAAACTTTGGGTTGTGTCAATGCACTATTACTTCATGCTGCACTGAACATAAGAGAAAATGAAAGAAATTAGTTATCATATACATAGAATAGAACCAAATCCGTCATTTTAAAAAAATAAATACAGTTGAATTCAATGAAACCTATATATTCCTTACAGTTTTATAAACTAAAAGTAACAGTTTACGGTGCAATTGCTTTCTCAATCAAACGAAAAACATATAATTGACCATTCGAAATGTAGGATATCTTTTGAACAGATTCGAGTGTTTCTGAGGATTATTCGCCTGTAGGTTAGACCAAACACACATTTGGATAGATCATAATACTTGCCAATTTGCAATGTTCATTCGATTTACAGTCGAAAATCATGACTACGAATTTCGTATTTCTCATATAAATCTCTCAAATCGATTCGAATGTACTTTATTCATTAATCAACACTCTGTTTTCGTTGACGAATTTCTGCGCGTGGTAAAGTATGATTTGATCTTTCTTTTCTCTTGTTTATTGAAGCCATAAGTACGCATGTGTTTTTTTTCCTGTCATCGTTTTTACATTTCTTCTCAATAATCATTTTTCATCATGACTTGCTACAAAGAACATCACAGATCTAACACCTGTCGAAAATTTCTCAATGAATTTCGAATTCTTTTCATCAAAACATTTCGTTTAACCTATCGAAAACCAATTCAAACTCTGATCGAAATCTTTCTTGCTTACACATTCATGGGCATGCTGCTCGGGATTCGATATATTCTCAATCGTGAATTGTACGATGAATTTCGTTTGCCTCGTTTTCGTCCTCAAGATGCATTGATTGTTAACGGCACAGGAAATGTTATTTATTACTATCCGGGAAATATCTGTTCGACAATGATCATCACAGATGCTGTCAATGATTTAACAAATCGATGGCCAGCTTTTCCGAATAATAGTAAAAACAAAAATAAATCGAACAATTCAATTTTTGCGAATCGAAAATTTTAATTTCAGTACAAATTCTCTCCGATCCTACGCTTGCATCGGTTTCTAACGCAACTCTACAATCGATATTTGCTTTTATTTATTTTACGAATCTTGATTTTTGTACGAACCGGTCGACAATGCCTGATGACGTACAGTACACTTTACGAATGCAAGAGTAAGAAAATGATTCATCGTTTTCGAAACAATCATCTTCTATTCGATTAGAAATGGCCCGTATTATTATCGTGCTCAGCAGGTCAAAATCAATCCAAATGATTATTTATGGAAACGATCTCCCGAAGAGTTCTGTCAAAATAATCGAACATTAGTTAATTATACTCATAGTTTTCTTGCCATTCAATATCATATCGATATTTCAATCATAAAATATGCTACAAATACAAGTGTAAATCTTCTCTCAAGTGTAAGTCATTTTTTTTCATTCGATCTATATATTTTTTGTTGCATAAATTAATCATTAGATTTTCATGAATCATTTCGGTTGTCCACGAATGTATATCGATCAATTACAAACCGTTTATAGTTTTTTTATACCAGTTTTTTTCTCGATTATTTATCTTGTTACATTTATTATGAATGTTGGATATATTGTAACCGAACGAGAGAATAAAACAAAAGTAAAAAAAAATTCATTGGAAGTTTTTTTGTTTGTTTGTTCGTTTATTTCAACTAACGAATAGGAATATTTGAGAATTTATGGTCTTCGAACGTGGATAAATAACCTTGTATGGATTGTACGTTCGATGTTGATCTATTTTCTTCTGACTATTGGCGTAACTCTATTGAGTTTGATTCAATTGCCAAAATCGGACACAAAATTTAGCGTCAAAAAAGCTGTATTCAATTCGACGAACTGGTTTCTTTTGTGGACTGTACTGTTTGTTTATTCAATTCAAGTGTCGAGCTTTAGTGTTTTCTTTGGACAATTTTTTAAACGTCGTAAGATTTCCCATAGATTCAAAATGTTCGATATTTTCTTTTGTCGGTCTATTACAGCTTTACTAGCAAAATTAATTGGATTTCTTATTTGGATCATAACATTCATTGATTTCTATCCGGGTGTGCCTGTTGCTATTCGATATCTTCTTTGTCTATTTCCAAATACGGGTCTCATGTTTTGTTTACAAGTTATTCTTCAATACGAACGAAAAGCGAATAATTTAACAATGAATGAAATCTATTCGAATTTGTTTTCCTATCGATTGTATATTGGCATTTGTTTGTTGACAATGTTGATCTATTCGGTGATTTATTTTTGTCTTGCGATTTATATCGAACGGATCAATCCGGGAGAATTCGGCATAGCTCAACCGTGGTTTTATCCATTTCGAATATCACGACTGCCGACAGCTACTGTAAGACCGAGTGAAATACGTCAATCGAATAATCAATGGGTTGAATTGAGTTCAATAGATAATTCGCGAAAGGCAGCAGTGTCCATTCAAAATCTAACGAAAGTAAAAATTTGCTCGTTGAGTTTTTTTGTTTTTCGATCCGTTTTTTCTTTCCGAAAGGAATTCGGTCGATTTCAAGCTGTTTCAAATTTATCTTTGGATTTCTATCGAGGAGAAGTTTGCTCGTTGTTAGGAGAGAATGGTGCCGGGAAAACAACGACAACATTTATTCTCGTTGGTTGGTTTGTTTCGTCGAAAGAATGTTGGATAGAAAACGAAGCGAATTACGTTTTGTTTAGGAATGTTAGAACCAACATACGGACAAGTATTGATCGAAGGTTTCGATATTCAAAAAGATTTGCAGAATGCGCGAGCATCACTTGGATTTTGTCCACAATATGGTCAGAGAATGTTGAATCTTTCGTAAAATGATTTGTTTTTTATATAGATATTCTCTACGATGATTTAACTGTTGATGAACATTTAGAATTAATTGGAAATGTAAACTCAGGAGAACACAAAAGAAATTTTTTTTTTTATTTTTGAAAGCATTGTTTTGATTTAGTTACGTCATATTGAATCGAAACAACTGGAACAATCAATTGAGAGTATTCTACAATTAATCGGCTTGACAAATGATCGAAAAACATTGGCAAAGAATCTTTCAGGTGGTATGAAACGTCGATTATCCATCGGCATTTCTTTAATCGGTGATCCGAAAGTTCTCATTCTCGATGAACCAACAAGTGGCATTGGTAATACGAAATATCTTTTCTTTTTGTACAATTTCGAATTTTCTGACAGATCCATACAATCGTCGTTTAATTTGGACAATCATTCGTCAAATGAAACAAGCTGATAAATGTTTACTTCTAACCACACATTTTCTCGAAGAAGCCGATATGCTTTCGGATCGAATTGCAATTATGACCAATGGCCATTTGCAAGCCAAAGGCAAACCTGATTTTCTCAAACAACAAATCAGTATAAATCAAATTCAATTCGATAGTTTTATTTGTTTTTCGGTTATCTAGATTTTGAATATCGTTTATTCGTTGATATAACCGATCGACTTATTCATCAACGAACGATTGATTTCATTCGTGAATATCTTCCACAGATTATTCTCGAACGTCAATCATCGACTCAATTGATATTCAATATCAAACGTGAAGATTCACCGCATATCAGTGAATTTCTCTATGCATTCGAAGATTTTTCACAAACCATCGGAATTAAAAACTACGGATTGACAATGACAACAATCGAAGATGTTTTTCTCGCGTAGTTTTTTCTTTGTTATTGTTGTTCCTTTCCAAATCTCGTTTTCAACTTTCTTTTCTCTAGTTTAATTCATCAAACTGAATCAGAACACAATTCTCAATTACAAAATCAACTAACAGGAAAAAGTCAATCAGTCTTTCAACAATTCATCGGTTTACTTCTCAAACGTTGGCATGTCCTTCGACGACAATATATCTTCGTCTTTGGTTTCATTTGTCTTCCGATTCTCATTGAAATTCTTCTTGTTTCAACTGTTCCAACGCCGCAAACAATTCTTTCAACATTAATTCAAAATGGTCGCATCAAAGATGCACAAGTTCCACTAATACCTTCGATTTACAATCCACATACAATTGTTATCTATGCAAATAACAATGACAATGTCATACGAACACGTTTAGTCGAATCAATTCAACGAACACGAGCCGATATCGATGAAATTTCAACGGATAATGTTTTGAATTATGTTCGAGAACGATATTTACAAACGGAAGAGATTTTTATTAATAAATATCAAATTGGTTTCGCTGTTTATAATACTGGAACATCGAGTTTACCTTCGTTGATTATCGATAGTTTCTTTTCAACAGTTAATTATCACGCAATGGCAACAAGTCTTGCATTGAGTGCAACGAATCTCTTTCAATTCTATGCTAATTCATCAAGGAAAATGATTCGTACAATCAATCAACCGATTCTCACACCATCGAAAGTCTATTCTTCAGCTGAACAATTCTTCGAATTACTCTATTGTTTCGATACAATTCCATTGTCATTATTTAATTTTCTCAATGCAATTCTTGCTTCGATTTTCATGAGTATTCTCTTAGTTCCTATTGTTCATGAACGCGTTACTCATTCGAAAGATTTACAACTATTGACCAATCTGTCGAAGAAAATATATTGGTTTTCGAATGTTTGTTTTGATTTAAGTTTATGTCTTCTTCTTTCGACTTTATTAACAATCATTGTTCAAGTAAATATTGAATTTTTCGAATTCATTTTTCGATTGTCTATCCAATTAGCTCGGTGCTTTATTCAATCCCGAACCTCAATCCGAAGTTCATATTTATCTACATTCAACACAGATCAGTTATTTCTTTCTGCTATTTTTCTTGTATACACTCGCATCATTGCCATTGATCTACGTTTATTCATTTCTGCCGAAATCGGAATTAATTGGTTTTGTAAATTTTTTTATTTTTAATATCGTTGCTTGTTTTCTCGATATGGTCTTTGCATTTATCGCAGTTTTTTCTCAACAACAATCATCGACAACAACAACTATGAATAATTTACGTTTAGTCATTTCAATTTTATTTCCATCGGCCAATTTGAAACGTTCATTGTACAATATTCGATTGAATTCTGATGTCGATTGTATATCAGTTTTGAATTCGATCTTGTTAACGAATTATTCATTTCAGAAGAATTGGAATTCAATTCAAGAGCCAGGTTTAGGCTCACAGATTTTAATCTTTCTCGGACAGATGATTTTCTGGACGATCGTTTTGATTTTTATCGAAAATCGAAAGAGAATTCAACGTTGGTGTCAAACGAAAAATCAAGATAACCAACCATGGGATGATTCCGTAAGATTTGAGAAAGAAAAACTAAATTCAATTATTAATTCGTTCTTTGTTTTCTCCAGCATTTGGATGTCGACGTACAAACCGAACGTCAATTAGTTTTGCATGAGAATATTCAAAAAACTTCTTCGGTTCTACTCGTTCGAGATCTCGTTCGACAATTTAAAAAGCAAACGAACTCATTCGTTGTCGATCATCTCAATTTTCGTGTTACTAAACGTTCATGTTTCGGTTTACTCGGTAAAAAAAATCTTTATTCAATCGAACATTTTCGACCAGAACTTTTGTCGAAATCTTAGGCTCCAATGGTGCTGGTAAAACCACTACATTTCGAATGTTAATTAACGATTTATTTCCGACATCTGGTGAGATATTTCTTAATAGAACAAATATCACAGAATTGGTAAACTATTGACAGATGTATATCATTAAGAATGTCTTAGACTATTTCTTATAGCAATCTGATCTTGATATTGGCTTTTGTCCTCAGTCAGACTGGCTAATTGACAATCTAACAGTTATTGAAACATTACATCTATTTGCTAGGTGCAAAAAAAAACACACGAAATTTCTTTTTATTCGAAAATATAAATTTATGAATTAGATTGAAAGGCTTGAAAACATTGGATAGCTGTTCGAATGTCATCGAAATATTTAATCTCGAAAATTATGCGAAACAAAAAGTTGGCCGACTTAGTGGCGGTAATAAACGAAAATTAAGTACAGCCATTGCATTTCTTGCTAATCCACAAATCATTTTTCTCGATGAACCAACAACAGTAAGAGAAAAAAAAACCAAGAAGATCATACAAATCTCAATGATTTTCAGGGCTTAGATGCAGTTGCTAAACGAAAACTCTGGCATGTTATTCGTTCAGCTCGTGATATTGGATTGACAATAGTTATGACGAGTCATAGCATGGAAGAATGTGAAGCTCTATGTACAAGTAAATAAACAAAATCTGCGTTTGTTTTTTTTTTATTTTCATTCGATATTTTTTTTGCAGGAATTGGAATTATGAAATCCGGTCAATTTGTATGCTTAGGAAATTTACAACGATTAAAAACTCGTTTCAGTTTGGGTTACAATGCTCGAATAAAAGTTTCTCCCACGAATTTGACTCGATTTAAATCGGAATTAGATTCGATTCTACCCGGAATTGAAATCGATGGTAATCATGAATCAATTTTTCATCTGTCTTTTTAATAATTTAATTGCGTTTCAGAACAAGCAAACGGCATGTTGTACTGTACAATACCGTTAGCATTTAAACTGGCTTATCTCTTTGATTTATTCCATCGAAAAAAGTCCGAACGTATCATCGAAACATACTCGCTCACACAAACAACACTCGAACAAATCTTTGTTCATCTAACTGAAGATATCGAAGAAACATTAGTCTAAAATAATAAAAAAAAGAAAAGAAACGAGAAAACGACGCTCATCCATCATCGATTCACATGTGTGAACGTTCGATGATGATTTATCAGTGATTTGACTGATCGAAATGAAGACAAATGTTTATATCTCAACTGATAGAACAAGAGAATGTCTGTTCGTAGACTTCGAAATGAAGAAGCTACTTTTCGGATTGCATCATCGATATATCTAATTGAATCTGTTCTGTATTAGTTCACAACAGAGCAAATATGTCGTGGTAGTTGCTGCGTGTTTCTTTCTGCTTTTCTTTTTCTTCGACAGATATGAACGTATGCATATATATCGAGACGGGTACCATCGTCTGATTCGTATGAGTATACGGAAGCGGTAGCCGAAGGAAGGAGAGAGAAAAAAACGCGAGAGAGAAAAAAAATCGATGCATTTGCCTATTGTCGTTGTTATACGAGCGTATATATATCTGTGTATACACACGCGCGCCTAGTGACCGATCGAGAGAGAGAGAGAGAGCAGTCGGACAACTATAAAAATTCAATTTTGTGTTTCTTCTTCCTTGCTACACGTAAGTAAGATTGATTGTATGCAGTAACACACACACACACACACACACAGGCGTAAAATGAAGGAGTAGAGAGGTCAATGTCATTCAAAAATGACTGGCAACAGTACATTGATTACGTCTACAAGCTTGAAGTATGCGAGTCTTATCGATTCTATTTCGTGAATGAAGTTCAGTTTCAGGTTATATATTAAAACACATACGTTCGAGATTTTGCTCGTTTCTCTACATCTGGAAGAAGAATAAAACGCGAAGAGAGAAGAAAAAATATGTCTTAACATCGATAGACGAACGTTATAAGCATTGTCTTATCATGATTGCCTATTTGGACGTTCGTTCATTTCTTTTTTTCTTTACACACACACACATACATACGCACGTAATCATTAGACTGACGCGAGATATATACATACACGTATACAGAGAAGAAAAAGAATTCCTTCGTTTTTGTTATTTTATAGATGCCGGATACCGATGCAGTGACATCAACGATTCAAAATCAACTACCACCACGTACGACAAATAGTCATCGTTGGCCGAGAAAATGGGCGACACTCGGCGGTCGTGGCTCGACACTTCCACCGCAAATTCATCTTAATGATAATGAGAAAATGAATGGTAACGGACATCGACATACAACATCATTATTTCGTAAATCATCGACAATCAGTCGAACCAATGGTGTAACGTTAACTACGGAAAATTCATTGACCAAATCTCGGTCATTAATAAATGTTCTACGTTCAAAATTGAATTCACCGGCTGTTCTACGACGTTTTCGAACGAAATCTCGTGAAAGTTCGAAACAAGTCGTGACGGAAATACAAGAAATCGACGAGAAAAAATCTCGTAAACGTGATCCATCGCCAATGAAACGTTTCACCAGTCGTTTAGCTCAACTAACACGAAGTTCAACTCACACATCTATCGAAACGTCAAATCAACGACAAAAATCTTCTTCACCACCATCATCAGCAGCACCACCACCACCAACAACAACAACAACACATAATCAAGATCAAGTCGATCATATCAACGCTTGTTACGACGAAATACGCGCCAAATATTTAAATAATAATAATTCAACAAAACAAACTTCGACTCTCTCGGCTCTCTCTCAACATCCATGTGCACCATTACCAACTGATCGTTTAAGAGACATGCTATCGACAACAACAACATCGTCGGTCGATTACTATGATCGACCTCATGGTGAAATACACAATCGTTCGTTAAGTACGATATCCATGAATGGTTCATTACTTAGTCATGATTTTCTCAATAATTCTCAAGCTCTCTCGACATCACCACCGAAAACAACTGTCGATGATCCGGCTTTACAAGCACGTAAACAATCGAATATCAAACTAAATTGTATGTTGAGTGGCTATGGTTTTAAAACGCCATTTGGTAATCTTGATAAAAACGAAGGTGAACATGATCTATTCAAATTTCATCATTATCACGATGTTGGAAAGAGAAAATTCGATTGGAATACGATGAATACGAACAATACCAATCGATTGTATTCAAGTTTACGAACACGACCGATGAGTCGAAGTATTGATAATTTTCGTCGTGCAACGACAACAATCGAAACATCGATCGATGAACTTGTCATACGTGAAGACAGTGATAGTTTGACATGTTCATCAACGGTTCATGTTCAACCAGCTGTTTCACTTCAAGTCAAAACATTTATTTCGTCGACGTCAAAGAGCAATAATAATGATGATGAATTTGAAAAGAACTTTTTACGTGCCGTCGATCGAGCTTTGGGCGGTGTTTGTTCGAAAGATAATCAACCGCTTTATGACACGCCGATGAAAATCGAAGAAGCACTTTCTAATTTTAAACATACCGATTTTTTACCGGTAAATTATTCGCTCAGATTTTCGTAGAACACAGAAAATATTTTTGTTTGTTCTTTTTTTAGAATGACGAACGAAAAGAAGGTACGAAATTGATTTAAAAAGAGAAAAACTTAGGATTTTTACTGTTTTTGTAATAGAACAAAATGATGATGAACATCAAACGAATGGTACTGAATCGCCTAATGTCGAACTGTTCGATCGAACAGGTGAATTACTTAATACCGACAATATTCAATGGCAAACATCGGCTGTTTATGATCAACAAGAAGAATCTAATCCTATCGTCTGCTCAGTTGTTGATGATTTAACGCGTAAAACTCAAGATTTAATATATGACGAGCCACAGGTAAGCTCAGTAAACAACTAACATCATTAAAATACAATCAACAACAAAATCTTCTTATACATATACACACACATATATATATAAATATAAATAATTATTACATATTGATGGTGATGGACTTCTTCTTCTTTTGCATGATGATGATGATAACGATCGATGTTTATATTTCAGTGTTTGTTGTCTCAGTATTTTGTTCTTCTTCTCTTTATTTGTCAGATTTGTTGTGTGTATCTTTGTTTTTGTGCTTTGTTTCTTTCTCTCTTTGAACACCTTTGTCTTTATTCAAATGATCATAAATAATCATCGAAAAACAAAATACATTTTTGCTTGTTACTTTATTCTTCTCGTTTTTCTTCTTGCTCTGCTCTGCTCTGATATTTCGAGTTAACCGTTTGCTAATAAAAAAAAGGATTAATGCGAAAAGACTCTCAATTGATATTATATGATTAGCTCAGACAATGTGCCATCGGAGGGAAAATTGAGTTCAACATATACATATTCAACGCATGATCCCTCTGGAATGAATAAGTAATGGTCCGTTTTTTTTATGTGCATGCATGTTTGCTAGTGCCCTCAACAAAAATGATGAGGATGAATAATTTCATTCGCTAGTCGATTGGTTGTTGTTGTTGTTGTTGGACTATGAATAGTCAGTCATACTTGTCTCCTCTTCGTTTTATATAGAACTAGTGCGATGACTCAGATGTTGTTTTTTTTCTTCTTCTTTCTTTTCTTCTCTTTCTTGCTTTCTCGTTCTTTCTTTTTATTCATCGAACGCACACGCACACGCACACGCACACAATTCAAACAGGCAATTCTGAGTTCACACAACAGTTTCGATCACATAGATTGTGTTCATTAGAACTAGTAGTTGCATTCTTCTATTATTATTATTTATTTGTTGAAAGAAAAAAACGAAGTCCGAGAGCAATGGTAAGTTGTTTTTGACTGGATTGATTGGATTTCATGTAGTTGTGTTAATGTCAAGGCGAATTGTTTATTATGTTCTAAAATTGATTTAGAATGGTCGAGATTTCATAACGAAATTAGATGAAGAAGAAAGAATGATTAAATCCAAAGCAGATGTTTATAATAAACTTCTTCAATCCGATGATAATCGTTTAACTGATGAAAGTCTGTCGTTATTAATATGCGTTCTAGAAAAAAAAGCATCTCCTTTGTTTTTGTCATTTATCTTAGTTCGTTCGGATATCAATGCTGCTATCGGCGAAGTTAATTTGTTACTTCGTGGTAAACTCAAACAATTTCGTGGCCTTTGCCAAGCGAATGTCGTAGGAGACGAATCGAACTCGATTTCATTTTTTTCTAATTGATTTTTCGAAATAGATGAAATCGACAACATCTGCTGGTGAACCAACGCCACTCGATAGTGATCTCGAAGGTTTCTGGGATATCACATATCCACTAATTGACAAGGTTAAGGTGAAATTCGCCAAACTCGATGTACAAAAAGCGAAACAATGGGCGCCAATTGAAGATGAATATGATCCCAATGATGGTAAATTTGAAATATAAATGCACTTCATTTTGCTTCTTATTCTTCGTGATTAGTCAATAATCGTCCACGAATAATTGACGATCGTCTCAAACAACTTCAACCTCATCAAAATAAAACCAAAATCACGAACATGAAAACAGGCAACGATGATCTGAAAAAACTCATTCAAGAACGTCGAAAAGCAGCAGCCAACGCATCGAATCAAAATCATGATGTTGAAATCTTCGTCGCACAAAAATAAATCAATCAAAAAACCAACATACTATAACATTCCTCTCGCGTCTGTCTGTTCTATGTCTTGTGCAATATACTAATAACAATTTGTATTTCATTGAATATTTACTTTTTATTTTTATTTTATGCTGTTTGTCATACAAACAACGAAAATAAAGAGAAGATAAAGACCAAAAAAAAACACGTCTTCCGTCTTTTGTCTCAGAGAGAATAAGAGAAAGAGCGAGAGAGAGGAATAAAGATAGATGGATAGGATGGGATAGATTACAGAGAGTTAAGAATTATTATTAACACGTATTCTCAATAAATGAAAACACCAGCAAATGTATATTTTTCTTTGTTTATTAATTCGTATGATCATTTTCAATTGTCTTCTAACAAATGTGCATTCGAACAATCGAATTTTAAATAATCTTAAAGCAATTGTCAATCAAGCACTTGAACAAGATACATCCGATGAATTACTTGTCGAACAATTAAATCATTTACTTGAAAAAGAAGAAGGTTTTCGGGTTATCGAACGAAGTGAACGTTCGATTGATGACAACGATCGAATAGATTCAATTGATGGTTCAGGTGATCGACCACTGGAAATCGTCTATTCAAATCCCAAGATTGTCGCAATTACTCTGGTAAAAAATGTTGTTTTTTTATTTTTTCAAAACAATTAATCATCGAGTACGCTAAATGAGTTCGTCTAAACATCTGGATTCGTTTTTTTTTGTCCTGACAGACGTTGTTTTTTTCTATTGCCCTTTTTAGTTTCAATTTTTTTTTCTAATAGATTATCAACCAGTTGCAAAAGAAAAAAAATAATTGAGTATTATTCTTCTCTATCATGCGCGCAGCACGAGGAAAAGAGAGACAGAGAGATTCGCAGTAGGACGTTTATCATTGCCGTCATATATACATATGCCTATGACGTTTTGTTTTGTCAAATGTTAAAGCTAACTTCTGTGTATGTCCTTTTTTTTGATTGTCGCTTGATAAATAAACAATAGTGATGGAAGACTATGTCCGGATAATAAGTCGTGCACGACCACTGAATAATTACTTTGTCACAAGAGAAAATGCTATTAATATCATTGCGTTTTTCTTTCTTTTGTTTTCATATCTCTACATATATTCGAGAATATTAGTTGTACATATTCGATATAATATGATGTTATTCTTCGTTTTACTTCTAGTCTATCTGATTGTTCAGGTATTATTCATTTTGTATTGCTAAGAGAATTTTTATTCGTTTTGCTTCTAGGGTCCGGCGATAACAACAACATTTACACAATATCCAGCTCATGTAAGTTTGATTATATAAGAGAATTTATCGAGACGATTTATGCGTATAGGCATATTCGCCATGTCAATGTGAAAAGGTAAATCTATTGTTTCGAAAACAAAACAGAAGACAATATAAATTTAGGGCGATCGAGGAGAGAAAGGTGATACAGGCGTTTGTCCAACAGGTACCTATTGTTGTCAATAAACTTCAAACAAATGGATTGTGGTTGTTTTTTTTTTCGTTCAGATTGTGCATTGAGAGATGATGCGTATGCAAAGAATTGCCTGAATACTCGAATGAATGTCGAACGTTTAGCACAATCTATTCGTCAATTAATAATTGATACGAAAGTATAGATTAACAATTTACAGATGAAGAAATTACAAAGAAAAATGATTGAATTGTAGAAAATTGCTTCGAGAAATGCTCAAAAAAGCCCGTGTACATGTCAACCAACATTAGATTATTCGACTGTAGGATGCAAATACTGATAAATAGATTCATTATGATTTTCTTGTTTAGTATCAACACTTAAAAGGTGAAAAAGGCGATCCTGGTACATCGTGTTCGTGTCCTCAAATAACTCAAGTAGTCTTTTCATATAAAGCAAACATTCTTTTTCTTCTTTTTCTAATCTAGACAAATATTCGAATATTTAAAACAATAGATGAAGCTCTAGCTAGTCTATATACATATCCTGAGCATACATATATACATATTGTTAATGATTTCGGACATTTACAAAATGTTCTTATACGTATTCAGAATCAATTGATACCAATAAAAATCGAAAATCAAGTATTATAATTTCGAAAACGAAAACACAAAGAAATAATCTGGTATTTTGATTTTTAGTATTCATTGACTGTTCAACAACAAACATATCTACCATCCATTTCGAAAACGGTCGGTAGAATTCAATCGAAACAAATCCTTTCATCTTTTCTTTTTAGTCATGTTCAATAACATTAACTTGCCCACGAGTAAATCTCTTTTGTCTTCAATAAAAAAAAAAAGAAAGAAAAATTCTTTTTTAGTTACATATCTTCGCGCTTGGTCCACATGTTCGTAAAATGTGTGCAGCTAAACGTAGCAATTCTAATTGCACCAAACTATCGGAATACGATGAACTCTGCGGTCGTGTATCTGAACAGAAAGAATTGAAAGGTTTCTATCGAGCATTTATGTCGTCGAGTACACAATGGCTATCGAATCTATTCGCTGGTATTTGTGTACAAGCAAAGATTGTTAATATGCATGTACGAGAAAAACAAAACGAAATCGATCTTAAGATTTTCTTATACAAAAATATCTTTTTCAGGAACAAACTCTATTCGATACAGTCGAAGATATATTCGATCAGAAACCACTTCAAAATGAAATTCTTGATGTTGACGGTCTTCGACCTCGGTAAATATTCTCTCTTCATTCAAAATTTTATCTCGATCATTTTCAATTAGATTTCAATACTGGTGGCACGGAAGTTATGTCAACGGCTCGGCATCAGCTGATACATGTAGAAAATAACTTTTTTTTTCTTCGGTTTTGTTGAAATTTATTTGATTGAATTTCTCGTTTTTAGGTCTCGATTGGAGTCGACATGATTCGAATTTATCTGGCATCGCAAGTCGATTACCAGACGGTGTCAATGGACTTTTTCATCATCGATACACATGGCCATGTTCAATAGGTGATTCAAATATGGGAATATTATGTATTGAAACAAATTGTAATCGAGAAAGATATTATAAACATTGAAAACATTTTGAATTGTACGGAAATAAACGATAGAATGTCATAGGAGATTGTGCTTGATAGAATGGCATTTGACAATTGGATTTCGATTGATTGATACGTGGTTGATGAGCTTTTGTTGAGGCAAATTTGAGATTGTCAGCAACTGTTCGAGGATAAGTCGGAGGTTTGCAGTGATCTCGTGAACGAGGACAGCGTTGACGAGGTGGATAACCATTAGGTCTCTAGAATAGAAGAATTGAAATTGAACGATAGAATTGAAAACGGATAAATATACTCCGTAAGGATAGAAGTCTTTTTCTTTTTGAAATCGTGGCGGTGGATGAAATTGTCGTGGAAAACCCGGTGATTTTCGATATTTCATGTAAGTTCGTTGACGTTTTGTCGAATAGATTGTTGAACAAGATGATTTCAATGATAAACGTTGATCATTTTCGGTATCATTTGCATCTTGAGAATAGATTTTCGGTTCTTCATCCGGTTCTTCAACGACAAAAACTCTACAAAAACATTTTTAAACAATCACCATTCCCTAAAAAAAACGATTGAATACCCTGATTTTTGTTCGTTTATGTCCTGTTTTTCGAAAGTTTTATAAAAATTTGCATGTAAATTTTTAACAAATTTTTTCAATTGATTTTCATCACTAAATTCTTGTTCGACAAAAACTCGTTGCTGTTCACCATTGAGTCCAATATGTACTTTAGTTAATTGAATCTAGATACGGTATCTCTTTCGAATTAGAAAAAAGCAAAAAAAAGAACTAGAATTACAGTTAACCGATTATCAGCTGTATAAATTGGATCGGACATGTAATAGAATGTCGATTGATCTTGAAAGTAAAATGCCGGTTTTCGTTGAAATTGTTGCTGTTGTTGTTGTATTCGATTCATTTGCTGTTTCCAACGAAGAAAATCATAGAATTGATAAGATCCTTTTGGCGTTGAATTGTATCCATAGGCTGGCATTGTCTTTCTCAGGTCAAATTAAACTTTCGAGATAGAGTATGCACGATTATGATGAAACGCTTTCGTTCGAATGCAATCTCAACTATACATCATTGATCATATGTGCATGTGTGTACTCGTTTCGATCGGTGTGAACCATTAGGCGAAGATATAAATGTATATCTTATTCAATATTTCTCTCGCTTGAATTTCGTTTTTCTTCACTCTCTTCATGAAAATTTGTTATGCACGATTGAGCACAATTTTTTTTTTATAGGCGAAAATTCATATAGGTTAGTTATTCAATGAAAAGTGATATAAAGCAAACGAGGTGAGCAGAAAAAGAAAAGAACGAGAATGTTTTCAATCCATTTTGTATTTAGTTTGTATGTCCTAGAAGAAATAAAATGATTTAAATAAGACTAATTTGTTGAATTACCTTCAAAATTCGAGTAAGAGTTATTTGATTTTCATTCGAAAGATTTAAATTTATCGGCGTAATATTCTCTCCGGCTTTGATCGTTACAGGAACCGAACAAATGAGATTCTTTAGAATTTCATCGTCGTTATTCGTTTCTGTTAGACCTAAACTCGAACTTGAACAGCACATGACACATGAATACGTATGATTATCATTCGAACCATTGATCCAATCTAATAATAATTTTTTTTTTAATTTCGAAATGACAACAAATTCGAATTCGAGTTTTATTTACCTTGAATAAACGATAGAATAGCCGATGCTTGAGCATGAACTAACACTCGATTTTGTTCGACATGTGTATAAAGTTCAAAATCTAGATGAAAACAATTGTATTTCAACAAAAAATCTTAGCATTTTCCAAATACCTCGATTTTCAACTTCTTTACCAATAACTTCTCGAATCCATTTTGAATCGGCTAACATTTCAGTTGAATTTCTCAAAAATGTCTGTGCCCATATCGCACCTTCGAAATCAACAACTTGACATTGACTTGTGTCAATAATAAATTCACCATTAATATCTCCGATGATATGTAAATCAACGACGTCTATTCAAAAAGAAAAATCTTCCTAAATCGAAAACGTTTGTATTTTCATCGTACTTTTCAAATCAACTTGTAATTTCTTTCCAATTCTTGCTTTGGCTTGATTTTCAATAGTTCGTGCTAGACCAATAATATGACTATCGGGAATATTTGTTATTGTTTCAATAAATGCTTTGGTTGCGATCATAATCGAATTATAACAAGCTAAAAGTATGTGACAATCAGGTTGAATTGTCGATTGAATATTTTGTGCAAGATTTTGATAATAATCAAATGCTTGTTTTAAATCATAGGTCATTTTCTCGGGTACAAACGGTGGATATTCATCATCGAATAGATTAGCATCGTCATATGTTTGTTTCAAACGTGTTTTTTCGAGGAATAACGATTGAAAATATTTTTGTTTTTGAAGAAAAAAATAATCATCAAGAACAATAATAAGATCGGTATCTTCGAATGATTTCGTTTCGTTAATTAAACCGATTTCAACGGAATAGAATTGTTTACAAGCGAGATCTTCGATTTCCATGGCAAGTGCTTGAACGTAGGATACTTTCGATGAATCATTCGTTAATAATCGAAGATTTATATTTCGATTGGGAATAATTGTATCCGAGAGAAGATTTGGAAATAAGGAATAAGCTGATGGATGATCAGCACCAATGATACAGATCGTATACGGATGAATTGTTTGTTCGATATGTTGTTTTCGAATTGCAATATCATCATGATATTGTTGAAGATTTTCTTGAGCTATTAAACGAAAAAGAGCTGATGAATTATTCATGAAATCATCTAAGATTGTTCCATAGTAGGATTGGGCATATTCTTGAAAATCATCGAGACCACCAACAAGTGTACTACGACCGCCACGATCGATTAATTCACGCCAGATTAATGGCGAAGTTTGTTCAACTAATTTCCATTTATATTCGTCCGAAATTGATTTAACCCAATCATCCCATTCCTCAAAAATGATTCTTTCAATGAAAACGAAATAGATTTTTCTACGAATTCAACTTACATCGGCTTCAATTTGCCATTTAAAAATAGCGAAATTCGGTAGATTACGTTGAAGATAATCACCGAGCAGTTCAGCCTTTGCAAAATGAGGACAATTCGCTTTTCCTAGAAGAGATTTTTTCGTTGGAAAATACGTTTTTCGCTAACATGATTTTCTCCTACCAGCAATCACAAACTTAGCCATTGCACTGTGATGAAACTGAGTAACTGCCTCCGTAGGATTTCATACAAATGTCTCGTCATTCGCTATTCGTTCTTCAACGTACCAATGAAAACACCTATTCAGGTTATTATCGACGACCTACAACAATAATAATATTTACTTTTATTTATTTTACAAGAGAAAAGTTTATCTCTAATGGCTCCACCAAAATTCGCTGATCTTAGTAAACAATCATCGGATTTATTTAGCAAAGGCTATTGTAAGAAGAAGAAAAAACAAGCCTAAGGAAATAATTTCAAAAAATTGGATTTCTCTTTTATTTTGATTAGTTTTTAATGTCTTTAAACTCGACGTTAAAAGTCGAACAGCGAACGGAATTAATTTCAATGTTGTTGGCGAACATAACACCGAAACAAACCGAACATTGGGCAGTTTAGAATCGAAATATGTTGTGCCTGCATATGGTTTAACATTTTTGGAAAAATGGAATACCGATAATTTAATTAAATGTGAAATCACAGCTGACGATCAACTCGCACAAGGCTTTAAAGTTGTTTTCGATGCTAGTTTTTTGCCTAATACAGGGTAAATTTCGAGAATATTAAATAAGCTCATTTGTTAATAATTTTATTTATTTTTTTTGTTTTGAAAGAAAAAAAACCGCCGATCTTCGTACAACCTATGTTCATGATCGAGCCCAAGTCGAAACAAATGTTGCATTTGATGCTGCCGGACCGATTGTCAATGGTTCAGCTGTTGTTGGTCATCAAGGTTGGTTAGCTGGTTTTCAATATGTCTATAGTACAGCACGAGCTGCATTAACAAAACATACGTTTGCTGTTGGTTATAAAGCCAAAGATTTTACTATATTTGCTAATTTAAATGACGGCAACGAAGTTGGTGGAACTGTTTATCAACGATTAAATAATAAACTTGAAACAGGTGTTCAATTAGCTTGGACATCGGGCACGAATCAAACACGTTTCGCACTCGCATCGAAATATCAACTCGATCCTCAAACAGCACTCGGTGTTAAAGTTAATAATCTATGTCAAGTTGGCCTTTCATTTCAACAACTTCTTCGTCCTGGTGTGAAATTAACTCTCTCCGGTTTATTCGAAGCTCGCAATCTAAATGCCGGTGGTCATAAAGTTGGCTTAGGACTTGAAATTGATAGTTAAACATACACGCAGACTTATTTTTTTTGTCCTTCCTTGGTCCCTGATGAAAAACAGAGCTCGTTATGTTTTAGGCTACAATCTAACGAAAACAAAAACTGTCAACATTAGCCTATCTTTTTTTTTTAATATAAAATATGATGTAGTACCTTGAAAAATAAAAAACAAAGAGGATTACTCTACATTCTATTTGAATGATTAATTCGATGAGAAAACTTGAATTCTACGATAAGAAAGCATGCAGGCGTTTCGATTTTGCTTCTTATCAACGGGGAGAAAGAAAAAATATTTTTTTCGACAAAAATAAATCACTTGAATACTTCATAATAGTCAATTAAATATCGAGATTATTCTCGAGTTTTTCTCTCTCATACGCCTGCGAACAAAAGAAAACATACGTTTCGTTTTTCTTCTTCTTCTTCTTTTCTTCTTCTTTTAACTAACAATTCGGTTGACATTTTCACTTATCAGTCATCGTCGAGCGGTAATCAAATAATGAATTATTAAATCAACAAAAGACGAACAGAGAATTCATCGTCATTTGATTAAATTCGTACAAGAAAAAGAGACAATATGGCAATGGCATTAATGATCGATAATATTCATAATGATATTTCATCGTACGGTACAGGCAAAACGGATATTTCACCGGGCGGAGGAAATTATTATAAGTTTTATCAATCAAAACTACGACAATTAATTACTCAAACACGTTGTCGGAAAGAACAAGAAACTCGTTTAACAAAACAAAAATCGAAAAATTCTATTCAAGATAATCAACGTTTACACAAGGAATATATGAATAGCATACGTGAACGACCTAAACCGCCAGCACAAGAAAATTATACAAATAAACTTGATGATCATCGAAAATCTATGGAAAACATAATTGTGAATATGAGTCGAACGCCGACATTGAGTATTATTTCAACATCGATTGAGTCTCGACCGAAATCAATTGTTAAATCTCGAACACCCTCAACAATGTAATAGAAAAACTAAATAGACATTCAAAAATAATTTTCGATCATTTCTAGAGCTCCTTCAAAACCACAACCGCCACGTATTATCAGTGCTCCATTTGCTCTTCAACCGTCTGTAAATAAATCTAAACCTCATTCAACAAATACCACCAATTCAACTGAAGATGATAATCTTTCGAAAGCTAACATGAATTCGTTTACTCAAGTTTCTTCATCATCAATCATAAATCCTAATTACGAAAATTCTCGACAATCGATTCTCAGTAGCATTTATTCACATCTAAATTCATATTATCCAAGTAGTGTTGAAATGTGGCCAACATTTGAAGAAATTGATACGAAATTTTCATCGAGTATTGCACCGACTGTTTATCAAAATTTCGAACGTAGCAATGTTTGAAATCGGACTGATTCTATACTTTACTTTTTGCTTTTCATTGATAATAAAAGTAAATCTATGTAAACACCCATGTTTGTTGACAAATAGACAAAGCGAACCAGAGAGAGAGAGAGAAATGATTTGAGATTGTTGTCTGATCATTAATTTTGTGAGTACAATGTTTATCATATTCTTCTTTATTCTTTCGGTATCATGTGAATATATATTCGATTGTAACCACGTTGATAATAATACTTTTCATCCGATGTTAGATTGTCAATCTTATTGGCATTGCATTTCTAATCGAGCATTTCATTATACATGTCCAAATGGAACTAAATTTGATATTCAAATGAATAATTGTCAAAAATCCGAGCATGTAAAACAAAAACCATCACATCATTCAATCGATTCTTCTTTTCCTTAGGTCAACTGTCCAATTCGAATTCATAGATCAAAACGAAGTATCACGAGAAAAGTGCGAGTGATTATTTCGAATCCGAATAAATACTATTTCGTTTTTCTTTTTTTTAGCCTTCGCGATACAATCGTCGATATCTTCTACGTATTTTAACAAGTAACGATGAAAAAATTCGCGAATTTTCGTTGAAAAATACTCGTGGTCTTGTCATACATTGTAATGAAATTCGTCGACATCGTTTGAAAAAATTCATTTTCTCTTCGCCATCGACAACAACACAAACGAATTCATCATTGACACTGTTCGATTCTCATCTATTCTCTTTAACAATCATTCTTAGTTCTTTTTTATTTTTACAAATATAGGTGATTCAAAAAAACAAACAAACGTCAGGTGTTTTGAGAGAAGAAAAAAGTCCGCTTGTTACGAAATAGTTGTCGAATGTGGACATTTGAAACTAAAAACAAAAAATCCAAATCAGATGATGATGATTAATTACACATAAAGAAAATATTCAATCAGTGAATCGCATGCAAACACTCGTGAGATATTAACCTCGAAAATCTTAAGATCGAACTTGAATAGCCTGAGGACGATGAGGACATGTCAATGTATCGGATCTATTTAAATTTCAAATCAAATTCGCTGCAAGAAAAAAAAAGTACTTGAACGATTATTATTACCCGCTTAAATCCCAAACATGCCGTTTGATTAAAAGTTTTTCGCAGATTTCACAAGGAAATTTATGTTGAGTACGTGTTCGACCGAGTTTTCGGGTTGCTGATACCGTTCGAACAGGTGGTGGAGTCGGTGCTTGTTTAAAAACGGTTTTGACTTTCGATGGATTGTCGTAGCCGACGACAACGGGCTGATTGAGAACGTCGTTTAACAGTTTCATTGCCGATGCTCGTTCTACATGATCGAAATCGAAAGTTATGAACGCGAAGAAAAACCGAATCAAACCTTTGTCCGTTGCATTTCGAACCCAAACACCGAAATCATTCTGTGCAGTTCGTGCAACTTGCCGTAATTGACTGTTCATGTCGGTTGTTTGCTGATTTTGATAAGCATTCTTTGTATTTATAAAGACAAAAAAAAAGAGGAAAAGAACAAATATGATTCGAATCCATAGAAATTAGCTTGTGTAATTGTAGACTTACAAGCGAACTGTTTGTTGTTTCAGGTAGACGGTAGAGAATATGTTCGTTTCGTCTGTCAAGATTTTTCAGATATTCTTCTTGTGCAAGATTCGATGTTTCAAGTGCTTCGACGTATTCATTGGGTAGACCATCGCAATCGACCATTTGAATGACAAATGAGCCTGTATCAATGTCGGAAACAAGAGATTTCTTTTCGTCATCAGTTGGAATCCAAATATCGGTTTTAACAGTTGCTTCTTCGGGTGTTGTTGGTTTAATGGTTTCGTTGGTTCGAACGGGACACGTCTGAGGACGTGGTGGATAGTTGTCCAACGAAGCATGATATCGATGTTTATCGACTCGAAGTCGAGCCGCACGAAGATCGTCAGGTGTTCGAGGATTTGGAAAGGAGAGAAAATGACGTTGATCACCTTCAGTTGTTGGCTTTTGTTGTTGTTCTTGAGGTTGAACCGATGCCGATGCTGGACGAACGACGGGTGTCGGCGGTTTTTTCGCTTGACTCGATGCCGATGATGGTCGAGAAAGAGTCGGAGGAATTCGTAGTTGTCCTAAGCGTTGTTTAATATCGATGATATACTGAGGCGTTCGAGGATTTGGATAGGTTAACCAATGACGACTATTGTCATTGTTAAGTTCGACGAGTGATGGTCGTTTTTCTGTTCAGATAAAAAAATAAATAAAAAGTGAAAAGAGAATTCTGTTTTCACCTTCGACTACTGTCGGCGGCGCAGTTGGTGGACGTGGTGGTAGTTTGCTACTCGGAGTTGTCTCCTTGAAAAAGTAAAATAAAAATGAATTAATTTATGTCGTTTTTCGAAACGATCTACGAACTTCATTGGCTGATATCGGCCGTTGTCGTTGTTGACATTCGACAATTAGAACCGGTGTTTTCGATGGCGAAAAACGATAGGTTGGTGCCGATTGATTTTCTCGTTTTTTAACGAGAATAACTCGATCGATGACTTGTTCATCGGGAATCAATTTCAATGGCAATTGTTGTTGTTGTTGTTGTTGTTTCTTTTGTTCATTACGTTGATATTGTTGACTATAAGTCGAAATCTTTTTATCTTTACTTGTTGCTCGATATTTTCTCCATTTATAATGATCGACATAGGTCGATTTCGATGGTTTCCATCCGAGTGGATCGTGTAATAGCGGTTGAAAGATCATAGACGACATATTTCAATATTATGATTGTAAACGAAAACGTTTTCTTCTTTCGTTGTATGCAAACAATTCTATTAAAATTCAAAACAACATATACACATGCTAGTTACTGTCGTTATGGCTGAAGTTTGATGACAAACGAAACAAAACCACTTCGACTAATATTACTTTTTTTTTTCTTTATCGTTTTTTTTTCTTTTAACTGAAGGCAACTCACAATAACAGTTGTAATTCCATCGCAGTTGTCAACATTAGCAACAGAGAACGAAGAGAGAGAAGAAAACCGAATACGAATGTCTTTTATTATTTATTTATTTCAAGCAAAAAAAAACGGAAACAATTTTCTTTTTTCTATCTAAACTTTAACAATCCATTCTTTGCCAATCGAAAAAATTGACATAATAACTATGATCTTGATACTCATATAAATTTAATTTCATGCACAATTCACACATGCGTATTGGCTCGAGAACATTGATATCATGAAAGATTGCGTATTGATTTAACCATTGAAAATATTGTCGATAGAGTAAATAATCATTTGATATTTGATGTAAATGATTAGCTAATAAACGTTCTGATTTGAAATCATCAACATGTATAAATGCAGATTCAGGAATGCCTAAATCGAGATAACACTGTTTCGTTGGCCCCAATGCAATCGGTATCATTCCGAAATGGAGAGCACGCCAAAATTTTTCGGTTACATAATCTAAACATCGTTGAGATTCGAATGCAAGATAGAAAAGTGCGAGATATGACTGTTCAGTTTCACATTGATCACCTTTTTCACATTGATATTCACCGCATTTACCGAATGCTTTAACAGGATAATGAAGTTTTAATTCACTGTAATAATTTAACCGTCGTTTAGGATTACAATTCGAAACAAACCAAAGTGCATGTTTTGAACGGTACCGAAAATTTTCTAATATTCGATATTCGAGAAGAGGATTTTTGATTTCAATATTTGCTTGACGTAAAACAAAGAGAAAATCTGTATTATTTTCTTTCGAATAAGTTGTTTTTCGTTGTTGTTCAATTAAAATTCCGTAAGTTCCAAATGAAACTTCGGCATCCAATCGAAAGCCTATGGTCCAATTGAAATAAAATTGATTGAGATGTTCAATTTGTTTATTTGCTTCATCGCTCCACAAAATCCAAATATCCTCAAATGAACGATGTTCTAATTTCTTCTGTACTTCAGCCGTTTTAACATCTTCATGATGAAAGATACTTGCACGACGTACGCCCGTTGTTCGTACTGTTGGTGGTTCACAGGTCAATCGACAATTTTGATATGGACATTCAGGATGAAATATACGACTTGATGAACAAAATTTTGGCGTACCGTAAACAGGCGTTTCCATGTAGATATAGAAACTTTGTTGCGTAAGATTTGGTTCATTTTCGAGACGAAAACGAAATTTATAATGTGATGTTGAGTCACGTTGTTGAAGTACGGATAATTTTCTTCGATAAGATTCGAAAAAAATCGCCGTCCAATTTAGATTATCGTTTTCAAATTGTTTTTCAAATGATTTTATTCGATGAACACGATCTGTATTCGATAAATGTTGATCTTCTAATAATAATTTTTCCCAGAATTTTTCTTCGGCTGTTTTTAAACGTTCCAATGGATGAAATGAATTATTATTATTATTATTCGATGAATATAAATCATTGAGTTGAAGAATCAGTACAATAAATGTCGATATTACACAGCTTCGTATGACGATAAAACGTATTCGTGATAAACGCCACATTTAACTTGACTGAAAGATAAAATTTAACTATTCTATTTCACCAAAAAAATCTGTCTTATTCTTCTATTTATTTATCAAACGCGGTTACTTACATTTATCGACAATTTCACGCACGATGTTATTAGGATTCTCATCTAATAAGATGAAGGAAAAAAAAACGAATGTAAAGTCAGTTCTTTTTTTTTTAATTCTACGCACGAATGAATAAGGTGCACGAATGATTTTTGTCGTTCGTTCTTCATTTTCTTTTTGGCCGGTCGGTAGGTAGGCAGGTAGTTACTTACTTGTGTGAATATGCAGCTATAGGTGTCTATTATAACGAACTATAGTCTGTTTGTATATGTGTTCATTTCGAATGATCAATTATTTTAGAAATGCATGAATATTTCTTGCACGTATCAATGCAGTAACGCATTTGTGTTCACAAAGATAACAATCGCTAGACGTGTTAAACAGATAATAGGTCTTGTATCTCGATAGAAAATGCATTGTCCTACGCGTTGTTCGAGAGAGAGAGAGAGAGAGGACAATTTTATTTGTTTCAGTTCGTTGCCAAAAAAAAAGAACAAAGACGGACGCATTTACTCTATATATATATATATGGAAATAGAAAATACAACAAATATGATTATCTTCAATCGTTCTAGAAAAGTCATTGAAATAAATCTAATATGACATAATGAGAATCAGCCCGAAATGGGAGGCAAGTGTATTCATTCTTCTGCAACATCAAATTACGAGTTGTTCTTTATGTTTGCAAGAACATCGAAGGAAAAAAGAAAAATATTCAATGACAATGAGACATAATCGTACAGATACGTTTCTGTCGAGCGTAGATTTTCTTTTTTTTTCAATTGTCCTTGATAATTAGTAAGGCAAACAAGATCAAAAAGCAATCTGCTCCGCCTGATTATTTCTTTCGTATACACTCGAACAGATGTCTCGAGGTAAGACGAACTGATTAATTTTTTTTCTTCTTTGTTCATATCATTCGATCAAAAAAGAAAAGTTCAAAATTATACCGCTCAATGTCAAGTTCACTTTACTACAGATAATGCATACATACAAAGAGGTGTGACAACGAGAAAAAATTTCGAGAATGTTTCAACATGAAATTCTTTGCTCATTCTATATAATCAAATTATCATCATCAACGAGGAAAGACAAAGCAAAACAAAAAGGATCATCATTATCAACATAGATCGAATGAACAACACGCGAATGTAAATCTATTTATTCGACATTTCAGCTTCATCAATAAAACGAAAAGAGGTTGATATGTCATAAATGTGAGCTGTTCTATTCATACCTAGGTGATACAATGAACGAGCCAATCAGATATTTTTCTGCTCGTTCTCTCTCTGTCTCTCGTTTCTCTTTTCTGTTCCCGTGCTCACCTCTATTAATCATATGCGTATATATATATACGCGAACACCTACGTGCATTTGCAGTCAGTACGTTTTTTTTGTACGGTTATCATATAAATCATGACACGAAATTCTTCGATCTCAAAACGAAAAACTAAAATTGAATTGAAAAAATTGAAATCAATTCTACCCAAATTAAAACAAAAACCAACCACAACACCCATCGAAATTGTTCTCGAAACAATTCGATATATTCGACAATTAGAAGATCAATTATTCGATCGATATTCAGGTAAAATACGAAAAAAAAACAACAACAACAGCACACATAAAATATCCGTTTTTTTGCAGATGTCTACTCGTCCACTGGAGCCTCATTATCCGATATGTCAACGAACTCATCATTATTACAGGATATTTCGAATACAGACTGATCAATTTACATCGAAATTTGATCGAATCTATTTATTCAGTATATAAATTTCATGTACATTACCGTGTGTTTTCTTTTTCAATGATTCTTCAAAATGACATCATTCCTACAGGTGTAATGAGATGGAAGAAGAGGTTGAACGAAACAACAGCAATTAATATATACGAACATTTCGATTAGGTCATCAAGTTTACACCTGCAAATCGAAAATATAAAAACTCAACACAAAAAAAAATACAATAATCATTTTCTCGTTTTGTTATTCTTCGTTCGTTTTTACGTTAATAAATGCTGCTCGAGGTCATTGGAAAGACAATAACACGTTGTTGTTTATTTATGCTAAATAGATACAATTGTTTTCGAAATCATGTTGACTTAACGACATAGGAAGAGTTCAACAGACGGATATTTCTCTTTGAAAGTTTTCGTACATACTAATTTGATTACGAACGTATGGTTGAGAAAAACAAAAGATATTTTATTGTATTGAATCGTTTGAAGGCAACCGACGATTACACAAGACGAAGGTGATGATTGTCACCTTATGCGATTGCAGATCTTTTTTGTCTTAGATTGATGATCAATGAAGCAAGAGATTGACAAGATTCTTTTGATCACAAAACAAATGAAATCGATTATATTCAATGATAATGTTTCTAACACTTTACAAGAAAAAGAATAGAACCTTGAGATTTAGTAGTTATTTTATCACCGTTACTTTCTCACAGTGTGAGATCATAGAAATGTGAAATTGATCACTTGGAATTGTCGGTCATCGTTCTTCTATATAAATATTTGTCTTGATATTCAAAACGAAGAAAGGAGAAAAAAGTTCTTTTTTTTTTTCGTTGAAGGTGAAAGGTGAAATAAGACAAGTGACCATCAAGCAAACAAATGCAAATATTTATCTAAGAGTACACAAATTTGATCGCACTTTGCTATTCATTTGAAAGACAAGTCTTCGATTCTCTGTTTTGTTTTCTGTTTAAATAAAATTATTTACAGAAAGAATGTTTAAGTCACTGTAGTAAACTTTCGATATGATATTTTAATGGATTCGTTGGCCATTTTGTTTGTTCGTCAGTTGTTGAAAATTCATGTTGAGGATCTAAATGAATCGACATGAAAAAAAACAAGAAAATGAACAAATATCAATTGATATTAACCAGTTGGTTTGGAATTCACTGAAATCGTATCTTCATCGTCACTTGTTTGAACATCTGTTGACGATTTTTTTGATGTATCAACAAGAACCTTTTGTTTCTTTCGATATTTAGCTCGACGGTTTTTAAACCAAACCTTTGAGAAAAAGAAAACAATTAGAAATTTTCATGCGAATGAAATTTTCAGTTACTTGAACACGAGCTTCAGGTAGATTGGTATAGAGTGCTAATTTTTCTCTCATAACAACATCGGGATAATGTGTTTTTAGAAAACATCTTTCGAGAGCATGCAATTGTTGACTTGTAAAAGCTGTTCGTGAACGTCGTTGTTTTCTTGGATGACGTGTATCGAGTAGAAATTCTCGAATCAAACGAAATAAGATAAGAATCAGGGAGAAAAAAGAAAGGAATTTACCAGTGAAACGATCAGGTGATGTTTGAAAGAAAGGAAATGTTGGCACGACATTTGATGGTAGAAGTGTTTGAACTAATGATGGATGATAGATTGGCAATGAATAATTTGATGTATACGGATGCATTGAGAAAATGCCGAACTAAAGTCAATCACTTTTAACCACAAACTGATCTTTTTTCCTTTCTTTTCTTTCCTTTCGTTTTTTTTCAACAAATCCGTTGTGTAATTAAAACATTTTCTTAAATCTCGATGATGCGCCGAACGTGCCGTTATTTCGATCATTTCACTCACATATCGCGTCTTTATTTCAATGATCAATTGACCAATCTACTTGCTCAAAAGAAAAGAACAATGACAATCATCAACAATAACTAAAACATCCTCTTGATTATGTTCGAAAATCTTACATAACTGAATGGCAAGCACGTGCGGACAAGAGGCTCAACTTTGTGTTTCGTTTTTTTTTATTATCATTATTAATCCATAAAGAGAAGAAGAAAGAAAAAAGGATTGTTAATCCTCATGTGTTGTTTAACACGTTTGGTCAATAACAAATACAACTCGATTGATTTGACTTCATCAATCTGTGCGTATTTTTGTTCTTCATCGATTTACATAATTCAATCTTTGACGATGAAGAACGTCGTCAATTACTTATCAAACTGTATTCATTGAGCATCATCGTATATAAATTTCTTTTTTTCGTTGACTTCACTTGTCTCATTATATGTCTATTGAATAGTTTGTCTTTTCTTTTTCTTATTGAAATTAAGTTCATAAATCACTTTGCATATCCGGTATGAACAACATTTTTATGATCAAGTACCGGATGTAATCGTTCGTTCGGAAAGAGAAAGAAAAATCGACGAATGAGACGAGTTTCATTGGCGAATGTTTCCGAAAAAGAAAGTCACTGATTGGCTCGATTCGAAGAATCGATATGAATGCATATAAAAAAAAAGAAGAAGAAGAAGCAAGACTGAGACATAGTCAAATCTCAAATACGAGATTGTTTCATTGTCGAACAGTAGATCACGAATCATGACAGTTATTTCATCTCGTTCAGCAGCATTTATGATCGAAAATTTACTATCAAATTCGAGTAAAACTGATCAACCGACAGAAATTCTAAGTAATCGTCGTAAACGTAAATCGTGGACTTGTGATGTGTGCGGTAAAATGTTCGATCGACCGTCACTTTTAAGTCGACATACACGAACACATACAGGTTCGATTTGACGAACGAATTAAAACTTGAATCATCTTTCTTTTTCTAATCGAAAACGTTTCTTTTCAGGAGAAAAACCTCATGTTTGTCCGACATGTGGCAAGGCATTTTCAACATCATCATCATTGAATACGCACTGTCGAATACATAGTGGTGAAAAAGTAATTAGATTTTCTTCTCTTCTCTTTTGAATTTATTTTATAGCCACATTCGTGCGAAATCTGTGGCAAACGTTTTACAGCCAGTTCGAATTTGTATTATCATCGAATGACACATACGAAAGTAATTGAATTCGAACAACTACATAGTTCAATCGTTTGAAAAATTTAGAAAAAACCACATAAATGCTCGTATTGTGACAAAACATTTGCTACGCCAGGTGATCTTCGTGGCCATACGCATATTCATCAAGGTACATGGCCGTTTCGATGTCATCAATGTTCGAAAGGCTTTTCAAAACAAACAAATCTCAAAAATCATCTACTCACACATACAGGTTTTTGATTGATCCTTTGACAAAGCAAAAAAAACAAGATTTATTTTTGTCCTATTAGGAAGAAAAGATCATAAATGTAATATTTGTGGTAAATTATTTTCTCTTCATTGCAATCTTAAATCTCATCAAAAACTTCATCGAACAGTTCTTCCCGAACATATGGAAACAACAACAGCAGCAACAGCAGATCAGCTTTTTTCGCATAAATTCACTGTTGATCTTCTTCAACTATTTACTTCAGTCCGATCTTATCCATAAATCTAGTCACAAAACAAATAGATGTGTTCTTTTTCTTGTCAGTTGTTTTTTTATTAGTTCCCATGACATTTTAAACAGTCTTGCATTAATTTTAAATGTCCTGTAATTGGATTTAATTGTTCATTTGTACCAAATAAACCGAGACATGTCAGTGAACCACTTTGAATTTCAGTTCGACCGGCATCTTCAATAACCGATGTTAATATCAACGGATTTTCTTTAGCACGAGCTTCAAGAGTTTGCAATTCATCCGTCGATTGACCACGAACAACAATCTTTGTTTCACCATCTTCTTCCCAATCTTCTAAAGCTTCGGGTTGATTTTTGATTAATTGCTTGTAGAGATCGACAGCAGCATGTGCCACTTGTGCAGCAATCTTGCCTGAACTCATTCGAAGAGAACCATTGACAACAAATAACATTTTATAGGGAACATAACTTTCATCATCATCATCATCAGACGACGATGAACCACTTTCCTAAATAGAATTCAATCGACTAAATCTCAACGCTTTTATTCGCACGAACTTCGTGTTCATTGGTAGCCATGAATGAAATCTGAAATGATAACTGGTACGCCGAGATAGTACGAGAATCCAATTTGTGGTACAAATCAGAAAATTTTATTTTTGTTAAATTAAATCCCATAATCACAAATATCTGGATTAAAATTTATTTAAAAAAAAAACAAGGAAATTATTTCGAAGGACGGTTTCGAATCGATTTCAGTTTATCAACATTCAATGAAGGCCGTGTTCCTGAGTTCGTTTTTGCAAGAAAAGAACTGAATTTTCGTGTTAAATTTGAACGAAATGACGTGCTACTCGAACGTCGAGATAAGGTCATGATCCAATCTCGCGTTGTCGACGAATTCGACATGATTGGATCGGCAGGAGTCAATGGCCGATAGACTAAATGAAATTTAAATGACGTTAATTTCTCCAATTGAGTCATAATTCGTTCGAAAAGATTAAAAGTCGACGCAATTGAAACGAGTATAAGAGCCTGAGGTGATTGATAATAATTTTGAAGGAGATCTTTTTGACGAGTATAAAAGTAAAGCCAATTGATTAATTCATTCTGACTATTAAAAGCAAAGAAATTAGATCGAAAATAAGAATTCTCAACACGAACTTTAATAAAGCGAAAATAAATGCTTGAAATTTTTCGTGTGAATTCGTTGAAATATTTTGAGCAAATTCTTTAGCTTGTAGATAAATATCTGGAATGTTTTTCGTTGAAGAATTCTGTTCGAAAGTTAACTGAATGATTTTCCAAATATTGACTTTTTTCTGTTCTTTTCGACCGTGTTCAAGAAGATTTTGTATTGCCGAACAGAGATCAGTTTTTAATAGATAATCTAATCGAGTACTTCGTTCATTATTAAGAACGAATGTCTAAAGAGATTCAAAAAGAAAAACTAATGTTTATTAGCTGATAAAAAAATTGTATTTGAACCTTTTCAGTTTGTTTTATATCGGATAGATGTTTGACTATCTCGCTAATTTTATCGACAAGATCTAAACATGGAGACATATTCGATTGAGATCGAAGTCAAACAGATACCAATGCGCTTACAATCAGGTGATATTAATGTATTATTATTCATTTGTACGTCGAACAATGGTACAGGTTGATCAAGATTTATGAACGCATGTTGCTGCTGCTGCTGTTGTTCGTCGTCTTGTTGTAAACAAAATTCGTTTGGTGGACTATCAGTCAATGAATAGATATGATGATGAATAGGATCAAGAGTAATGATGTCAGCTGAAATCAAATAAAAGAAAAAGAGCGAGAATGAAATAAAGATTTATATACGTATGTATGTTTAGTCATTATCTTATTCGGATTAAGTTTCTTCGTGCTTCGTTTTTCTTTTTGTTCTTTCAACAAAAATCTCAAATAACTCACTATGACATCGACGCATTTGTCCATATCGATTTGATAGGGATGAAAATTGAGATGAAGTATTGACATGTGATTTTGTTAGATTATCTTCGGATAGATGTTTTCGTTGTAATGGTTCAGTTGAATGTTTATTATTCTTGTATCGTTTGATTGATTTCAATGTTCGTGGTCGATCATTGTCGAGTTTTTGTTGTTGAATAATTAACGTTGGCGATGGTATTGTACGAGCAAACTGAATCGATGATGATCGAGGCAATTCAGTCGAATATTGAGATAGAAATGAAAGATCAGGTAGAGATTTATGTGCAATTGATTGTTTGGAACGAAAGATTTCGTAGAGATTGATTGGTGATATTGTCGATGGTTGTTGAAATTGACTGTTGAGATTCATTTGTTGAGTTTCTTTCATTTGTTTCCACGAGGTTGATTTTACTGGGCAAGTTTTTTCTAAATTTTCAATGACTAATTCAATATTTTTCAAGTACATCGACGACGATAAAATGCTCGTATCCATCAATGAATCGTCCATTTGAGACCTATGGTCTGAAAAAAAAGAAAAAGATATATGTATATAAATGTCTATATTTAGAATTCATCGGCTAATATTTTTTTTCACAATTTATCATTCCAAAATACAAAATTACATGTTCGAAAGACGATAAAAAAGAAAAGAAAAGAAAAGAAAATGCGTATATATATAAATATAATTATGTAATATATGTGTATTAGTTAATTAGAAATCAATTAAATTCGATGACGTATTTGTTGTTTGATTGACAGGTGCTAGAGGATCGAAATTAGTTGTTGAATTTGGCGATAGATTCGGATAGGGATTGGCTAGAAAAGCGTTGGTATTCACCGATGGAGGAGAGAATTCGATAAGATTAGGATTTGTTTGAGACGATTTCATGTTCATTCGACTTGCTGTGCCGTAGTTGGTATGAAAATTTTGAAGAACATTTGCGACACGATTCATTTCAATGGTTTCATATCGAGATGGATGCCGATCGATTGTGTCGTCAACGGAATTATGTAAATTCGAACGTAACATAACCGATGGCGGTTGCGGTGACCGTGAAAGTTTTTCATCGAGTGGATCGAATTGTTTGACGAGCTTTTTTATTTCAGTTTGTTGACCTAATTCTTCGCGAAGATCAACACGTTTGCCATCGAATGTTTGAACTTTTTCTTTGAGAGTATTTTGTAATTGTTTGATTTTTGAATCGACTTGCGGCGCAGTTGAACGATTGATTGTTGACGAAGACGAAGGAGTATTGATGACGTTTAAAATAATCGGCGTAGGTAATAGATCATTCTGAGAACGAAAGAGAATTTGAAAAGAAATTTGTGAAATGAAAGTTTTACGTGGTCAGTGTCGAAATTAATCAATGACGCGGATTTATTTGGTTCGGTTTCGGGAGTCGAACAATGTGATGAAGTTGATGATGAGTCATCGTCATCATCCTCGTCGTCTTCGTTGAATTGAGGAGATGATGGACTTTGATCGGCATGAAAACGTTCGTATTGAGTAGATCTTTGAGAAAATAAAGACAGAATATGAAATCATAGTTTTTTTTTAAATATTTTTGATTACTTTCCGTCGAGAAAATTAATCGATGTCGACTAGATAAATAGAAGAAAAAATTTTCAGATTTCGAAATAGGAATCTTAATCTCATCCTACTTGTTGAAGTGGTAAATTCAAACTAAATCGATTCTGCATCTTTTTTTAAGAAAAAAAAGTCGTTAATGTTTCTTTCGATCAATTCACTTACAGCTTCATTCGTTTTCGCATTCAACGGTCGTTTAATCACACCATTGATCTACAAAAAAGTATCCAAAGATTCTTTTTTTTTGTGTTTCGAGATTTCAATTTCTCTTACATCGAGAGCTGATATATTATTCTTCATAGTTGTTGCTTCGTTTGCAACACGTTGGCCAGCTTTCGAAAGCTAATTTCAATCGAACGATTTTATTTAACTTTTCAAAATCAAAAGAAAACATACGACAGTTTGAACTTTTCCGGCTTTAGTTTGAACTTGTTCAAGAATTGGATTTGCTGCCTAGGAAATTGAGAAAAAAGAATAAATTCGTCTTTTTTTCTTTTTCGATCTTGAGCAAGAAGAGCAAGAAATAGAATAATCATGAAGCACGAGCTACCTTGACTTTATCATCTCGACTTAGAAAAAGTGATGTTCGTTTCAATGTCATTGAAAGATCCCTGCTTTTGGGAACATCAGTTCTCATTATGACACCGTTTTTTATGTACTTTTAATGAAAATTTATCGATAAATAAAAATTGAACGTTTGTCTTTTGTCAACGACTTACTTTTTCGATTAGTTTATAGATTCGTTTGTTTGCTTTGAACTAGAAAATTTACAAAAAAAAAATGAATCAAATCATTCAAATATGAAAACAACTTTTTTCGATTGTTGCAGTTGTTGATAGTTTTTAACTTCAATATCAAATTCATCGATATCCGTCTCTCGTTGCAATTGTAAATACGTTCGATATCGAGAAAACTATTAAAACAAAACAAGTCAAACACCTTTTCAAATTTCAATCTCAACTTGTTCGAATGATTGCGTATGCGCAATAGATGACATAAATGGATGCACATGCGATCCGAGATACTGTTCAAGATACAAATCCCTATCGAAATCGAGCTTTTCATTTCGAATAAGGAATCCATTCGCATAATTTCCTAATCAACAATAAACAAACATCGATGTTTCTATCAAATCAAACATCTACAAACCAACTGCATAGGCCATTCCTCGAAGAAATACTCGTGCTAGATGATCGCCTGCCTTCTGCGATGATTGTTGAATACCTTTTTTCATACTACGACTCAACATTTTCGGAAATAATTGTAGATCATTATGTTCTGTTTCGAGTTTTCTCTCATCGATATAGACAATAATCGCATCGTCGAGTTCATTTCGATTGATCTGTTGAAATAGACTCGTATGAACACCGATGATATACGGCGTTGTGCATTGGGTTGTCCAAAGCATTGATTGAGGAAGAATAGGAAGAAAGAGAGCTTGCCAATGCATTGGATAGATCAAATGTAAACAGCCCATTGCACATGCTAAATAAAAAAGTGAAAAGAGAAAAGGTTTAATTTCGTTTGTTGTTTGAAAACAAAACCAGTTAGGTGAGATAATTTCGATGAAACAAATAGAATTCGTCGTTCGTAAAGTAAATGAGCGAATAGACATAGCATTATCTCCGGACCTAAACGTGATAACATCACCGAGAAATTTTTCTGAAAAACAAAACAAAATTCTCATTTGAGAATAATCATTTTTTGTTTTCTTTACATTGGTTAATACTGAAGGTAATTGCCGCATATTTGGTCGATCATATTTGTAAGTCTAGAAGTTTATATTTTGAATTAAATCGATCGTTTTTTTCGTTGGATTTACTTTAACAAGACTTGCAAATTCGATTGTTTCATTTCGATCATCTTCCGATTTTAATCGATAATTATACAATGAAGACAAATACTTGTCTAAATCTTCATTCTATTCATTTGATAGAATACGAAAAAGAAAATCGAACAAATATTGATTTCTTACAGATTTTGTTGTCATTATCTGAGCAATATCATTCAACATGTTATAAAACGGTTCAAACCAAGGATAAAAACTAAAATTTCGACAATAAACTATCGAAAGAAATCGTTCGTTTCGTTTGTACCTGATTATACACAAACAAGTTGCATCTCGATTTGATCTTCGACAATATCCAAAACGGAACAATGTACCAGTTGAATCGAGTACAACGAATGCGAAATGTTCGCCTTGTTCATCTCTAAAAATCAATCAGCCAATTCATTCATTGAATTCAATTCAACATTTCGAATCGTACGAAGGTATTTTGCATGGATATGCAAAGCTCGTCGTCGTTTTAAGACTCTCATCTGCATAATTAGCTGGATATTTTCTTAGAATTGTCGGAACTAGAACATTCAAAGTTTTGAATTCGAAATTCATGATTGTTGAAAAACAACAAAACAACCTTCTTTATCAATTGGTTCTCGAATTTCCAAGAAAACTTCGAAGATATGTTCAGGTGCTTGTCTAATTAACGGAGAAAGTCGAAAATTGAAAGTTCTCGAATCGAATTTTTTTACTTAAGTCGAGATTCGATTTCTTTAGTCACTGGATTAGACGCTAATTTCGAATCGAAAGCCATTTTAAACAAGAACAAAAAAACTCAAAGCAAAGATTAACTTTTTTTGTCTGTGTGTTACGTTTTAAACTAAACAATGATGTCTATTGGACAGATCTAAGCCAATAAATAAGTTCGATGGAGTCGAACAGAGTTACACGATGGAGCCATTCTCATTTTCATTCAACAAACGAAAAAATACATGCGTTTACCAGCGAATTTGTAAGAGAACTTTCTTGTTTATTCTCCGATTTGAATTATTAAATTATTCGTTTTCGTTTTCACAGGCAGTATTTGTATAAATCTCTGACGCCTCGATATCCCAAATGGCAGCCAGGCGATCCGAGACATCGAATTTTTTTTCCTCAATTTTGGATGCGAATCATGCGTCCAGAAGAAAACCGTCCGCTAAGACCGAATGTTGTTCGTTTCGAATGTCATATCGAGTAATTTCTTGAATAATAAACAACAAAATCGAATAATTTTTTTTGCCTATTTTTCAAATTCAGAATGACGAAAGATGATATCAAACAGTATTTAGAAAAAATCTACAAAGTCAATGTTCTCGATGTGACGACAATCATTCAACAAGGTTTGGATAGAAAGATGAATGTTGAATTTATTCTTTTATTTTGTTTTAGGCAAAGAAGTTCGTCATCCGATTACATCGGAATTCATCGATCCTGATCCAGATAGAAAATTTGCTTATGTTTTCCTAGTAAAACTGAATAAAATGATTACGACATTCGATTTATTTTTGTTTTTCTAATAGAAAAATGAAACATTCACGTTTCCGGAAATCTGGCGTAACAAATCACCATTCGATGAACTTCTCAAAGACGAAAAACGCATGACTACCATGGCGAATAAACAAAAATCCGAAACACTCCATCGACCTGGACTATCGAATTGGTTTCGTTGATTGTTTAAATAAAAATAAACTAGAAACTTGAGATCTCAAAAGTTATACTAACTTTTGCGTCGAGAAAATATTTACATTTTGTGTATGTTTAATTAGATATCAGGTTGAGACATATATTCAATTGACTTTTCTTCTTCTTCTGACAGGTCCCACACACATCATAAGGGAAAAGACGAGAAATGTCATTAGACTTAAATGAAGCATGCCGACAGACTTTCTTTTTTTTTTCTTTTACAAAAATTGATGACGTGTCAAGTTAACAACACGTAAAAAATAATAATCATACAAAAAAAAACTGAGTTTCTATTTTAATTTGACCAAAAGAGTTGCTGCTGCTGCTGCTGTTGAGCAAGTTGCCGTATGAAATCGATATCGTGCAATTGCTGAGTTGGATTATTCATTGTCGATGATGACGATGACGATGATGTTGAACTAATATTCGTACTCGTATCATGAGCAAGAAGATTATCAATGAGAAATGAATGATTTGAAATAGATTTTTTATCGAGTGACGTTTTCGATTCAAGTTTTTTCATTGTTTTAAAACGTTTTCGTCGTCGTAAATAACTTCCATTCTCGAACATATCACCACAACTTCAGAAATAAAAAGAAACAAGAAGATGAATTTCTGTCGGCTAAGATCAATAATCTCATTGTCAAGTATTCATTTAAAACAACAACTCAAAATTTTCACTCCGTTACACATTGATTTCTTCAATGTGTGTATTTTCTCGTCTCTTTTCATCTAATTGCAATATGTATGTAAATAAATCCGTCTATTTAATGATTTCAAACACATGCTGTGTTTTTCATTTTCAATGATCAAACAGACTAAGAGGAAAAGAAGAACGAGCAATTGATTGAATTTTATGACTTACTTGCTATGTAACGCCCAGAAATTGCCTTTACCAGGTCGATCAAGTCGACGTGGAATTTTAATGAAACAATCGTTGAATGAAAGATTATGTCGAAGAGAATTCTGCCATTTTTGTGTATTCGTTCGATAGTATGGAAAATGATCGGTTATAAACTAATTCAATATTGAAATAGGCAAATTCAATTTCTCTTTTTTTTTTACTTTGTAAATATCGTTGAGCGAGAGCATTTTCTCTGGACTTTGTTGAATAGCCATGGCTGTCAATGCAATATACGAATAGGGCGGTTTTTCGTTTGAATAAGAAGATTTTCCTGGACGTGGCATTATTGTATTTGTTTTCAATTGACACCTTTTGCTAATGTGTAAAAGTAAAGAAATGAAGGAAGAGAACGAGAAAGAGAGAAAATTGCATCGTTTTGATTGGTAGCATTTATTTTGACCAATGATTTTTCTTCTTTCTCTCTCTTTCTCTTGGAATTTTGTTTTAATGTTAAACCACCTGATGAGTAGTGTAGACTTTTCACCTGTTGAATAGATCAGGTTGAATGGCAAATACAATCAAATTACTGAAGACAAAACACACACGAGCAATAAAATTTCGGATCAATGATAAAACAAAATTATATCTTATTTCGCGCCTTTTTGTTTTGTTTCTTCAAATGAGTTTTTTCACACGATGTTTAAAAAAAACGAAAAGCTCACATTATGAACGAAATCATATTCGAGAATATTATCAACAGAATTTTTCGAGTGGAATCGATTTACCTTCGACACCGAAGGTAATTCATCCATCGACCATACTTGATAAACAATTAATTGTTGGTCAATTCGGTCAACCGAAAAAAGCTCAACGAATGTTCAAAAAACTCGTTTGTATTCAAGAGAAAAAGAATGAAATAATCGTGCAAGAATTCTAAAGATTTTATTTTGACGACAAAAAAGAAGAAAACGTAGTTTTTATATGTTTAATCGTCTTGTTATGTTAATAAATAACAATCGACTTTGGTTGTAATAGAGCATCCCAATCAGTCTGCTGTTCGCAATTGAAAACTTCATCATTCAACCATTGTTCGTAATGTTTTTTAAATGCTTCAGGTAAATCTTGATCGCCAAGAGCTGCATTCGATGAAAGTGCCGTCAATAAATCATTATTCAATGGTGTAAAACTTTCGAAATCGAATTCATTTATTGAAGCATTCTGCGTACTTGCATTCGCCGGATTCGTATTTGTATTTGCCAAACGATGATAACGTCGTTGATTGAATAGATCGATTTTATTTCTCAAAGCTCGTTCTTCGGTTTGAAAGTCCCACGTTTGAGTTTCTTGTTCATTTCCATAGGCCCAATCGTCATTTAAACGATGTCGAACACGTTGATAAATAGCCGATATCGCCATCATATTCGATTTACGCCATTGTCGACCGAGATAACGTGTTTGGAGTTTTAATAATTTCAAAGCGTAGAGTTGCATCATCGCTTGTTTAACACGAAGTGTTTTACGAAGAATAGGCGCTGATTTAACTGCAACGAGAACCATCGTTCGAGCGTGTTTACCTTTGGTTAATTTGTTTAATATTCGAAGAAGATTTATCGATGAAAACATATTTCGCCAGCAGTAATTTTCAATTTCAGGAAAATCGAATAGATCAGCGGTGAGTTCAGGTTGTGGACCGATGACACACGTGGGAAAATCGAGAGGAGATATCCTAAATGAATTCAATGAATTCAAGAAAAAAATAAATCAATCCTACGTATTCTTAGCTTGAATATGCGAGAGAATATTATGATTGAAAAATTTCAAAATAACCGTTATACAATTTGAAAAGACAAGATTTTGACAAATATACTCGAACTAGAAAATAAATCTTCGACTAGAATTCTTCTTTCGCTCTCTAATTTTACTTGATAGATATGATTGACTTTTAAATGTTTGAGTAAGAGTAATAAAATAGCCGAAACAGCTTTGACAATCATTTCCTTGTGACGATTGATATCGAAGCCGAGCTTCATTGTTTGAACCATTGAACAAGGCATTTCTTCGGGAATAACATCGCAAAGAATGTTGATCGATTCAGTTTTTGGTTTAGCTGTTGGTGTCGATGTCAGAAGTAATTTCAAAAGAGCGATCTACATTCGAAAACAACAATGTTTGAAAAAGAATTTTGATTTTCTTTGTTTTTACAAGAAATTGAGGAATTTGTGGAAGAGTTGCGCGATATAATCGTTCGGCTGCTGTATCAGAAATATTCGTTTCTTTCTGAACAAAAAAAAACGATATTTTCTTGATTGAAAAAGATTATCGATGAGAAAACCTTTGAAAGTGGATATTTGACGATTTCATCTTCGATTTTAATCTGAAGTTCCGATAGAGGAATATACAAATGCTAGATAATATTAAAGACAATGAGTTTGAGTTTGATTCGAAAGAACGGCAGTACTTGTTTGAGTATTTTAATACTCTCGTGAATTGGTTTCGGTAGGCCGATTAACGTTGTTAAATCATCTTTAATCGAAAATCCGACGAATTTCTTTCGTGTATGATCGAGAAATGCTTCGAGATCTCTTTGTCTATTTAGTCAGATCTTTTTTTGTTTAGAAAAAAGAACGATCTTCTCTTTATCTCACCGAACTTTCGGTACCCAAGGTAATTCTTTCATTAACAAACTCGCAGCTGGATCAACACTCGATGCTTCACTGGCCAACGAAGTCGTTGATTCCGATGGTGTTAACGATGGTGCTGGAGTTGATGGTGCCATCGTAGCTGAATCATCATCTGTCGATGTACTGCTGCCATCATCACTCGCTGCATCCGCATCCAAAGCTGATTGTTTCGTAAAACTCTTCAAAAATCAACAAAATCAAATTCATGCTCAACAAAAGAAATGAAAATACTTGTCGTTTGGCTCGTCGAGCACTACTTCCACCGTCAGTTTGTCCTTGCATTTCCAAGCATTCAGCACCGGCTAATGGCGGCGAAATCGGTGCCATTCGTGCAATAACTTTCGCAGGATTTTCTGAAATCAATTCAAGACCAAACTCTGAACGCGATCGATTCTTTCGTTCGAAAGCATCATCGAGACCACCGAGTGTATACTTTAAACAAAAAAAAAACATTTTCTTTGATGTTTTTCTACGAACACAAAACTAAAATACGAACGAGTAGAACTTTCCAGAGAAGTAACAACAATTTTCGAATGGGCAACGGTGGCGATGGTGCATTGCAAAACGCACAAACAGCGTGATATAAAGTACTTGCAAATAATTCGTCATTATCATTCGGATGTGCTACAGAAAACATAAAAGTCAAGTTTGAACGATTTGAAATGAAACGTATACATAATTCATTTTTTAATAATCGTTGAAAATTCGTCCATTCTTCATCGGTTTCATCATTGATTTGTCTTGCAAATTCAATAATCGTATAGAGTATACTAATAATGACTCTAGAAACAAACCGAAATCCTATTGAATTCTTCATTTATTTCGGCAAACCTCATTTCTTGATTGTCACTTAGATTCTTATTCGTTGTTTTGATATTATTTTCATTGCACAAACTATTTCACAATACGAAACTAATAAAAATTAATCATGAAATTTGTTTTCCTACTGAGCCATTTCCATATTAAATAAATCAATGAAAATATGAACTGCATCACATGTGTATAAAAGTAGAACATTTTCTTTCGCATAAGTCATATATTCATCTGTGTCAACGCATTGATAGAAAACGCCTTGAACAATATAGAGAATAGCTCGCATAGCTTGACAGCGTCGAGTTCGATCGACAAGTTCGCATTGTTCCAAAAGATAGATAATAAAATCTAATTTATCTTCACGTGAACAATCTTTCCATTTTTTACTTTCACCATCTAAACGAATAGAGAAGAGAAACACAACATTTATTACAAATCGAGCTTTCAAAATTACATTTTGCTTGAAATAGAATGTTGAACGCTTCAGCATTCCAAACAAATTCAGGTTCTTCGGAATACGTATACAATTCGGAGATTTCAACATTTAATGTATCCGAATCATTGTAGATAAAATTAAATTCTGGTACGTCCAATAAAGTCTTTAGAAATAAAAAAAAGGAAAAATTCATTTGAAAAATTTGATGATTTAATAATTACATCTGGATTAATTGGTGGATTTCGTGGTATAACTTCGCGTGGTTTATTAACAACACGTCGAACAACACCCGGTGTATCCATGATTTATTTCAACAATGAAAAAACTATCGTTCCTCTTTTTTGACAATTTTTCTCTTCGTTCCATGTTTTACCTCGAATGAGTCATCGAACGAACAAAACAACATGATGATCATTCGCTCAGATAGTCAATCAAACAAATATGCTCTCGTTTACAGAATTTCATTCTTGGTTTAGTCTACGTCCTATTGAAACATTATTTTTTCTTCTCGGTTGGTTAATCTATTCGATTTTACTCGTCCTACGAAATGATTTTCAATTGACAACAATCAGTCATTTTCATTTATTTCTTCCTTTGTTTATTACGAATGTCATTCATTTATATTTTATTCTTATTGTTCTTCTAAGAATTTGGTTCGAACAAAAACAACGAACAGGTCTAACAACAACGTTTACTTGTCGATTGATTATACATAAATTGTTTATTCATACACCGTTTATTATCTGTTTGATTCTATTTAATTATCTTTTATACAAAGCATTAGTCGACAAACATTCGAATTATCTTGTTCATTGCTTAATTCCATTGTATCTATTTACTGGTTGGATGTTTTTGAAAATATTCATTTGTAAAAAACAGAATAATATAACTGTTGTTGTACAATCCTAAATTAGGACGAATCATTGAAAATAAACTAGTTGTTGTTGATGTTTTATTTGTTTTAGTTGAGACTAAATCAGTGACGATTTTCTTTGTCTTTCAACGTATAACAAATGAAAAAGCTAAAGATTAGTGAATCACTATACATAAAACAAATAGTAATAATAATAATAATAATAAAAAAAAGAAGAAGAAGAAAAAAAATCAGTCATCATCCTTTGGCTTCTTGGATATTTCTTAGAATTGACAGAAACAAATAAAGGAAAAAACATATTCGCATTTTTTATCCTGGATAAAGGCCTGATTGTCGGACAGCTGTTTGGAGTAGATATTGAGCTTGAGAGATTTGATTGGGATTGCCGACAATAGTAATAATTCGATCGTTCGTGCCCGGCAATGGATCATCGATTTTGATCATTGCTCCTGATTGCTGACGGATTTGAGAAATACGTATGCCTCGAGGACCAATGATGGCTCCGGCGAGTTCAATTGGAATTGTTACTTGTTGAGTTTGTGTGCCAGGAGGTTGATCATAAGGATCGAATAACGGTCGCATCGGACCTTGACCATTGCCACCGCCGCCAGCACCACCGCCTCCACTCATCATGGGTGGTCCCAGTGGCGGAGGAGGTGGATAAAAACCTTGATTCGGTGGAGGACCGTAGTCATCATTGTACATTCCACCACGCATATTATTGTTGTTATTATTATTATTGTTATTATTCATCTCCCAACTATCATAATTGTTATTGTTGTATCCTGGTGGAGGTCCATTATTGCCTCCACGACCACGTCGATCGCCATACACACTCGTATCATCATGAGCAAAACCACCTGAAAGATTACAAAAGTCATTTTATCGAAAAACTACTTTCATCATCGACTTACCGTATCTTTGAATCTGATCTTCAACATAATACGATGGATCGTCTGAAAATAAATTCAAAAATCAAATTGACTTCATTCGTAGATTCGCCTACATGGATGAATCGGTCCTCGTGGCGGATACTTTTCGATTTGTATGAAAATATCTTGAAGACAATCAAGTATTGCTTTTTGTTCACCTCGACAGAGAATCACTCGATCAGTTGAATTTGGACTTGAATTACAAATAGTTCTTTGATTTACATTCATCAAACAAAAATCATCTCTTACCACGTATCAGTAAACACTTTCACTTCAAGTCCATGTCGAACTCTATCATCAAATAAACAATTATGACAACAAAAATAAACAATTCTCTACCTTAGTTCTTTCACTCGATCACCACCTTTGCCAATCACCGCTCCTAAAAAATGTTTTTCATTCGCATAAAAAATTCGTTTTTTTACAATTTCGATTCGGACCTGCTTGTGAAGTGTGAACAAGTGCACGGAGTTCACTTGAATCTTGTCTCAATTTTTGATTCTCTGCCATTGTGGCTAGGGCATCTCTGAGACAATCTAAACACGAATCAAGTTCACCACCGATTGTTAAAATACGCTCGGGTCCGTCTTGATCCTAAACATTGATTTTCTCAAACAAAGAAAAAAAAACATTTGGCTTTTTATTTTACTGGCACTTGGATGATTGTTTTATATTTCGATCTTAACATTTGAATATTCTTTCCTTGTCGACCGATAATCGCGCCAGCATCGCCTTAAAAATAACTCATCGTTATCATTCAAAATCGAAACTATTTCGAACAACATACGTGATGCTAGCAGAAATCTTAGCTGAACTTTAGTTGTTCGCGTTCGTTTATTCTCTTGATAGTCATTGCCATCATTAGCTGGCCGTTTGAGATTCGTTTCCATGACGGTAATGGATCTGCAAAATAACAGATTTATTCGATAGAAGAAAACAAAAATTCATTTTCATTGGTATGCGTATGTTTTTTTTTTGTCTTGAAAAATCAAAATCAAATGATAACAATAAACAAATGAAAACAGAAACAGCCTGATGAAATAAATGTCTCATCTGGGATGCCCAAAAAGGATACGCACAGAACAAAAAAAAGGGAAATCAGGCGAATACGAAGGCCAGGAATGGAGATTTTTTTCGAATCATATCAATATAGAGGAATCTAGAATGAACAGATAGAGACCGATAAAAGACTTCATTTCGATTGATTAACCAGGAAAATTTTTGTCGAGGAACAAAGCAAGAATATCTCTCAATTGATTCAAATCATTTGACATACCTCGATGAATAATTGATTCCATTTGTCAAACTGTATATGTATCTAATTATCAAACGAAGATCTCGACACTATCGTTTGATTGATTGTTTATTTTGTTTATTTTCAAACTTATGTTTAAACATAAAAGAAAGAAAAAAAAATTTTTTTGTTAACAAAAAAAATATTTTATCGGTAATAAACGATGGATTATGTTTTTTCTATTCTTTCTTTCGTTCGTCGTCTGTATTTTTCCTACTTAACAATCATTGGAAGAAAACCGGCCAATTATTATTCGTTATGATTTTATTTCTTATATATAAATGATGATTAAAAAAACACGATTCAAATTTAGTTAGAGAGCAAAAAAAAGAAAGAAAAATGTTTATTCTAGTTCGAAAGTTTATGTTTTATAAATGATTACAAATAATATCTCGACCAATTCCACGTAAAACAAGCGAACGAAATTCATCATAATTCATGTTTCCATCGAAATTTTCGTCAACTTTTCGAATATAATTTTCCAAAGCATCATCAGTTATTTGATCGTTTAATATCGGTAGAAATGAACTTAATTCTTTGAGATGTATTGAACCCGATCGATCACGATCTAATATTGAAAAAGCACTTTCAAGTTCATTGTTCGTATAAAAACCCATGATAAATGGACGTAAAACATTGACAAATGCTTCGAATGAAAGTGCATTTGCTAATCGTCGAGCTAATGATTCGTACTGTTCACGTGTAATTGTGACATCATAATTACGATTTCGTTTTTCTCGATTTGTTCGTGTTATACCTGTCGATGTTGTCGGTGTTTCAATAACAACTGTTTCATCGAATAGATAATCGATTTGAACAATTTGACCGCCACGATTGCGATGAACATTTTCTGTAACTGTATATTCAAGATCCATTTCGTCTCTTTTTTCTTTGAGGTTTTTCTGTCTATCCTATTTGTGACGAAGAAAACAAGCGTATCTTTTATGATCACTTTCGATGAGTGTAAATATATGCTGTGGCGAGAGAAAAATAATACAAGTGAATTCTGTCTCGCGGTTTTTATTCGTATGTATTTGATGCCACTCATAAATCATACTTACCTATGCAGATCGCATTGACAAACACTTCACCTTTTCTCTCTCTCTCTCTCTCCCTTCTTCTCTCTTTATTCTCATTTTCTAAAATATCTTGCGAAAGACTTCATTGCACTAGTGTTTTTTCGTTTTATGACAGATCAATATTTACACTTATGAAACAGAAGTTTTTTGTTGTTCTTTGGAAACGAAAATAAAAATATTATGAAATTGAATCTCCTCTTTAATCGTTTCAGTTGAAACAGAATACAGAAATGAATGAAAATTTATAGAGAGAGAGAGAGAAAGAAAGAAAGAGCAGACGAGATCATATAAAATCATCTCGCATTCATTCGTAAAATAATAAAACCCAAACGAATGAATACATTTTATTTTCGCTCTCTCGATTAGATCGAATCAAATAAAAAATCTAATGATCAAAACCAAGGTGGAATTTTGTTAGTGACAAACACTGCCATCTATAGATCTCTCGTTCAACATACTCACATCAGCTGAGAGAGAGAAACAAATAAAAAATCTACTACTACGTCTTGATTATTTCTGCAAGCTAATGTGTATGTTATCTCTTGAGTCATTCATCAAATCTCTCCGGTGTTTTTCTTTTTCCACTTGTCCTATTGATTACACGTCATGCCAAGAATTAGATTATTTATGTAAAAAGGAAATATTTCATGTCGACATGTTCGTCTGCTGTTTTTTTTCTACAAAATCATGAATCAAAGTGTATATGGCGCATGCTTCAAAGTTTTTTTTTGTTGTTTCTCTAGATCAAACAAAAATACCTAATCTGTTAAATTGATGTGTGCAGCTAATTCCGAGCCGCCAAAAAAGGTTGTCGGAAGTATGTTCGAAAAATTGAAACAAAATATTACGACAATCAAAGATGACATTGAACGACGACGACAAGTTACTAATAATCAAGTTCATTTCAATCCACGTTCATTGAACGAATCCGAAGAGACTGTTGTAGTCATTGAAAGAAAACCTTCACTACCACCATCACCAACTGAGAAACAGTCACTTTCGAATTTTACGGATGATAATTCAACAAATCTCAATCGTAGTCAATCATCACAGGATATATTCGCTTGTGAATCAACCGAACAAGTCAAAGAAATGATTATGAACAATCTTCGACAAGAAATTGATCGTTGTCGAAAACGAGCAACGAGTGAAAGCAGTATTAACAATGACAAATCATCACATTCGACAATACTTCGTACTGGTCCTCGATTTCGTGCGCATACACTTGCATCTAGTTCAGATCTTAAACGTGACCTTATCTATCCCGTATCCGTATGCATTCGAAGTCGAGTTTTCCCGTTTAATTTTATATTCATTTAGATTGGTATTGGACTTCTTTCGATAATTATTATTCTCTGGAAACCGATATCACCGTTTTTAAGTGGTTATTTTCTTGGTTTTGTTTGTGCGGGTGCTATTGCTTATGTTATCATCCGAATCTATTTGTTAAATAAAATAAATTCAACAAATGTTCATGAATTGATCAATTTTCCTGATCTCGAGATAATGCAGCAATCTGAACAAGACAATGTAAAGATATATTTTGTTTTGTTTTGTTTTGTATTGTTTTTCATTTGAAATTTCTTTGAAGACATGTTGTGAAATTGTTTTCGCACGATATGATGCCGAGCGTGACGAAGAATTCATTCGATATCCTGCTGTTATACGATTAGATAGACAACGTCTGATTGTTCAATTACCAATCAAAGGCAAAACCGAAAAAGAAATGAAATTTATCGGTTTTCGAGAATATCTTCTTGATAGTAAAAAGAAAAGAAACGGACAAATTTAAATGTATTTTCTTTTCTTTCGAATTTCAATTCATTTAGATGCACGTGCTAGTCTCGTACCTGAACATACATTAACACGAGTGAAATATTGGCTCAATGAATATCCAATTGTGCTACAAAATATTGAAATATCCGATCGACAAATATTCAATAAAGATCTTATTGGAAAATCATCGAACGAAGAATTTTTTCATAATTCTCAAACGACAATCAGTCTTTTCTTTGAAACATGTCCTGATAAAGAAGATTGGTTTCATCGTTTTGTATTAGCTATTCGAAAACAAGATAATCAGCAATCGACTAATCTGAATAAGAGTATGTCAGATTCACATCTATCGACAAGTGACAATCGTTTACAGAAGAAAAATTCGTTTGATTTCGGTGAAATTGATACTAGTCATGAGACAACAACAACTGATCAAGATACGCCAATACGTTCGGCATTGAAGAAAAAATCGAAGAAATTCGATGATAATCTCGATCGTTTATTGAAATCAACCGATTGCTTAGACGAAGCGGCTATAACATTAAATTTTCTCTTACGACGATTGTTGTGTGACGTGTTCGAAGAACGTTTATTTAAAGATTTATTGAAAGAAAAAATCGAACTTAAACTCAAAGAAATCGCTGTGAGAATACAAAGATAAAACAAAAATCAAAACGACGTCATTTTAAATTCAATTTAGGTTAGCGTTTTAGAAGATTTAAGTGTCAAATCTATCGACATGGGCAATACATTTCCAGTCATATTAAAACTCGAATCGATGCAATGGAATGCCAAAGGTCTTTGGTTTAAATTATTTCTTTACTATCGTGGTAGTTTCAAGTAAAATCGAAATATTTCATTTTATTTTTCTTCTCTAATTGAAACGATTTTTCTAGAATAACGATTAAGACTCGTATATTTCTTCAAAAACTATTGAATTACAATCCATTAATTGAACAGCCAATGATTTATCAAAATCATACTGATCAACTATTTCATAAAGAAGACGAACGTCCTGAACAAGAAAAACTTCCCGCAAAAGAACCGGAATTACTTGAAAAGTATATTTGATTTGACTTTGTTTGTTCTCGTTTCTACGGATATTCATTTAAGTGTGGCAGCAAGAAAAATCGGCAGTCTATTGACAAAAGTAGCTGCAAACAAACATTTTCAACGATTTGCTGCACTAAAACCAGTTGCTGGTGTTTTCGAAAAACTTTCGAATGCTGAAATAGGTGCAAATATTGAATTATTAAATATCAGCGGAATGATGACAGTAGGCTTTCAATTTTCATTCGAAATTAAAGCTACATTTCACGTTTCGTAGATTAACATTCCACCACCACCAAGTGATCGTATTTGGTAGGAATTGAATTCGATATTTATTTGATATGTGTGAATATTTTTCTTCTAGGTTGGGCTTTTCTGAAATGCCTGAATTGAATTTAAAAGTAACGCCTGTCTTCGGCGAAAGTCAATATTCATACGCATTAATTCATGATTTTCTCGAAGCTCGTATTCAAGATGAAATCAAAGTAGAAATTTGACTTTTCGATTTCTTTTTTCTTATTTGACTTTGAAAATTTTCAGCGTCTTTTGGTTCTTCCAGCAATGGACGATCTACTCTTACCATTTTTCCGCGATTGGGTTCTTGAGGCATTGTATGTAATCGTTTTTCTTGTTCTTTCTAAAGTCTAATCTAGTTTATGTTTGTTTTGTTCTAGTGGTGAACCGTCTACTATCTAATCATCGAGACAATATAATCAATACAGTGAAAAAAATGTTTTGTTTTTTATTATTTTTGTTCTTTGTTTTATGTGTATATACTACATATATGTGCGTCAGAGAGATAGAGAGTATGAATAATCAAGAATCTATTATTCATTGATATATAAATCATGTTGATGTTGTTTTATATAATTCATAACATTCGAATGAAGATACGACTGAATTTCAGTGAGTTCATGTTCGATGTCGAGTTGTTTTTCGGGAGAATTCGACCATTGAGTTAAATACGAACGAATCAATGATGAACTGACAGATCGAAGTGGAAGATCGAGAAGAATGAATTCTTTCGGATTATGAATAAGATTATTTTCGATATCATGTTTCCATAAATCGAATAGATTAACATTCTGTTCATCTAATCGACCGATTCCAACACGAATCACCGAGTGTGTATTCGAACTTTGTCTCCAAATAGGAATTCCTTTTTTCATCATTCGATCACCACCAATAAGAATTAATGTTTGAATATTTGAATTTTTTAATAATTTCTTTACACGTTCACTCAATGCTAAAGCTGAACCATCGTGTCGTTGAAGCATTTCATTTTGAAATGGACTATTACTTAACCATGATTGATCTTTCATTGCTTCACGAACAAGTGCTAGACGATGTTCGAGTTTAATTGTTCGTTCATTTCGAGATTTTAATTTATTTCGAACATAACCATCGGTTGCTACAGCAAGATATCCACCTAAAATATTCCATTCTCCCGTTTTTTCTAATTGATTTTTCGCTGAACAAAGTAAATCGATATGTTGCGTATGAACAGGATTAAATGCACCACCGAGAACAAGAATTGCATCCTTCATTTTTGCTTTTTATTTTCTTCTGCGTTTCATCATTGGTGAAATCATTGCGCAATTATAATATTTCGCCATATCTCAATAAAAAGAGAGAAGAAAAAAAAACAAAATTGTACTCTAACAGTATCAATGATATATATATATACTATTATTTTCGTATTCATGACGTCAGATTATGTCATGAATGCATGAGCTTTTAAATGATTGAATCATCTTGTCGTAGAAAATAAAAAGAATGTCGATGAGGTCATAATTTTTTAGTTGAACATGTCGACAAGTATTCAATTGTATGAATATGATTATCAAGCTCCACTGACAAGTAACAGTCTAGCGCCGAATTCGAAATGGTTAATTGTTCGACGGAATATACATAAAATTCGTAGTTGGGGCATTGTACGACGAACATCGATTCTGCAAAATCCATGTCAAGATTGGTATATTTATTTTCAAATGAGACGTGAATTAAAACGAGCCGAAGAAGAAATTCGTCAAACTGAATATCGAAGAAATTTTACTCCCGTCAAATATTTCGATATACCGGTTGATGAAGTACGTCTTCGACGTTTTAATGTTTCACATGTTCGACCAATCGATGGCATTTACTACAGTGCTCTCGGTTCCGAACCAATTGGTCTACAAAATTTATTATATTATTTTTCTAAAGAATCCGTTGTACCTTATAACAGTATGTTCTATTCATTCATGTTGGATGTTAGTTCAGTATTGAATACAAATCGTCAACGTATTCGACGTGTTGCTGTATATCAAAAAGTGGCATTTATATTTGCATTAACTATTTTTACTTTGATATTTATGATGTTTTTCTCATTGATATTGAGCGTTTATACAACGATAACTAAACTCAATTATATCTATCGTGCTGATTCACATGCATAGAAATATTTATTGAACAATAATTGATTTTTTTTTGGGTCTAATCGGAAAAATAAATACGAACAAAAAAAGCAACATTAATCATGTACGATAAAAAAAAAGAAATTCAGCAATGTTTTCAATGTCAATAGTGATGAACATTCATTCTATCTTTCCTCTCGCATCGTTGATCACAAAATGTCATATTCAAATTTACTTTTTACACAAGCGGTTTTTTTTTTCTTCCTTCACATTTAAACAACTACTTTATTTTATTAAAATACTGAGTGTGCTTTCAAATAAATTCTTTTTTTTTTCTTGTCAGTTGTATCGGACGAATCATTTAAAAATAAAGAACAGGTAATAGTGTCTTTTTTTTGTTAAATTGATGTCATAGTTTTTTTTTTCATTGAATTGTCAACAGAGAAAAACGAATATGGTGAAAAGAAACGAGCGAATGTATTTACTTTCTTTTCACCTTAAACTATGTACATTCATGCTTAAATGAATACAACTTTTTTTTTCGCTGTTTTTTTCCTTCTTACCCTCTTTTTATGCATATTAATGATTCGATAAATGAAAGATTTGTTTGGTCGATAAGAATGATAAAGGATAGTATATACCTACCTTAGCATATATATCGAATAGCTTCTCTTATATATTTCGTTTCATAGTCAATAAAATAATACATTTATCTTCAGTTTACCACAGCGATAATCCGTACAAGTAAAATAAGACACGTTTGTTCGACATTTACATATTAGTTCGTTTGATAATTTATGAAATCGATTAACATTTAGATACGACAGAAAAAAGAAACTCGAATTACTTATGGCCCAAGCTCAACGACCACGTCTGACGCGTGCACCGAAACAAGAGGTTGAAATACGTTTGATTGACAATCCCATAGAATCTCGTTCATCATTAACTTCCAGTTACGAACCGAGTACACCCTTACAGCGTGAACGTTTAACCGGCTATGATTATCAGGCACCATTGACATCACATTCTCTTGTACCCAATTCGAAATGGTTAATTGTTCGTCGAAATATTCATCGTATTCGTTTTATGGGTTTCAATGAAACTAATCGAGAAAATCGTTTGCCTGACTTCTATTTGGGTTTACAAATGACCAGAGAATTGAAACGTGCTCAGGAAGAAATCAAAAATGTCGATAAAGAAGAAGATTTTCATATCATCAAAGCATTTTCACTGGCTAATGACAGTAAAGGAATGCGAAAAACATTTAATACAAGTCATGTTAAACCCAACGATGCTCTTATCTATGATCGTCTGGGTGAAGAACCGTTAGCATTACAAAATCTACTCTACTATTTCAGTAAACAAGATGTACCACATGGTACAGTATTTTGGAATTTTTTAAACGAAGTCAATCAAGTTTTAAATTTAAACCGTAAACGTACAGTTTTAGTACAACGTTTAAGACGTTTAGCTCTCACATTAGCAATAATTGTTTACAGCTTTATTGGTCTTATGTTTATTATGATGATTGTTAGCGTAATAACGACAGCAACAAAAATGAATGATCCTGAAGTTGAATGGATGAATCAACAAATAGGAGGATATTCAAATAATTATATCGGAGGGAAAAAATTATAATATTATGTATGTTATAGATTATTTTCTTTTTCTTTTCTCATGTTCTTAAATAAATATTTTTACATATACAGCCTTATTAAAAGGTAAGAGTAAGAGAGAGAAAAAAAATTGTTCCTATCAATGATCAATTGATGCATTATTAGTTATTGTATGCGTATGAATCAGGGACAGGTTGTTGACTTTACCTTTTCGATTCATTAGGTTAGTAATGAGAAAAGAAAATAAAGAAAACGAAATATTTATTTGAATAAAATATATAATTTTTTTTTTTGACATGACAAAGACAAACAATGAATACGAAGAATAAATACGTAAACGAAAATGTTATTCTTTCGGAATTTTTAATATTGGTATAAGCATATTGATTTGTTCGTTCAATGCCGAAGAACTTCTCTCGATTGAATTATTATTATTATTTTCTAAGATTTCTTCGACACGTGAATCTAAACTGCCTTGTCGACTTAACGAATACGGTGATGTTGATGGTTCAGGTATTAAATGTTTTTGTTGATCATTCGTCGTCAAACCTTCATCAACACTGACTTGTTTGTTGAGATTTTGTTGTCCGAACGATCGTCTCGTACGTCGTCGTGTTGATATCGGTAGAAGAGAATTTTTCAGAGCTCGTTGACTTAATTCTTGTGTCATTGCATAAATATGTCGATCATTCAATGGAAGTATAGCTGCATAACTTCCATTGATCAAACATGGACTATGCGGTGTATTTGAGAGTAGAAGTGACATACGGAAATCATCATGAAGATTTTTCATTCGATTACGTCGTTCTTGTGGCGTAAGATCAACTAACGGTTGAAGAATTTGACTAGCTGTTGTTTCGATGATTTTCCAATCACGACGAATATCATCGAAAGTAGTCGACGTCGCTGTGACTGTAAAACGTATGATATATTTGCCTTTAATCGATGCAGGCACACAATGAATCAAACCGGTTGAATTGAGTGCTTTGAGTAATTGTTCGGTTAATTCATTTTCACCTTTCAAACGAAATACAACGAGACCAAGATGACGTTCAGCTGGAAGTTCGAAACGTTTGTCCGAACCAACTAAGGATTCAAATTGACCACCGATTCGAACACTCTTGAGAACAAAAGAAGAAAATTCAATTGAAGTGAAATTTTTCTGACAAAAAGAAAACAATCTATACATTTCGGATATGTTTTTGTAAACCTTCGATACCAAATGAACGAATAACAAACCAGAGTTTCAACGCTCGAAAACGTCGACTTAATGGTACTTGCCAATGCTTGAAAAAACAAAAAAAGTAAACTTTTATCTTATTCTTTTTTTCTTAATTACCATATAATCAATCGCAACACCAGCATTTTCATGTTGAAGATACAATGGATCGACATTGAAAGCTCGATGCAAAGCTGCACTTGATTTCACCCTAATTAAATTCTTTTTCATGTTTTTTTTTCTACTTTTATCCTTTAAACTTCAACAAACCACATGGCTGTACAATCGAAATGAACCATCAACCATTTCGATGGATTAAACGCAAATGATTGTGTAAATTCAACTCCATTCATAAAATGACGATATTCAGGACAGATAAATGCACTACCAGCATATGCAGCATCCACATGTATCCAAATATTTTCTCTTTCGCCTAAAATCAAAATCTTACTCTCTGTCGTCGTTACAATTCTTATTTTAACTCACAAATTGGACCAAGTTCAACGAGATTATCGAACGCACAAGCTCCTGTCGTGCCCAATGTCGCACAAAGCTAGAAAAAGAAATCGAAAAATCTCATTTGTACTTGCACATGCTATTTGTCACTTACATAGAATGGAATCAATCCATTTTCCTTATCCTTTGCAATGGCTTGTCTCAATGCATTTCCACGTAGACAAAGTTTTTCATCACTTGGAACGAGATTTAATTTAACTAGACCGATTAAACAAGCTTTTTCAACTGATGAATGTGCTTGATCTGAACAATAGGCAACCAATCGTCCGTTGATCTCAGCAGGACTTAAATACGGAAATTGTGCTTGAATACGATGAATAGCTTCTTTACGAGCAGCTAGCAGACCGACAAGAGTTGCTTCAGATGCTGTTGTCTACAGGCAAAAAAATAAAAACAAGTCTAAATTTAGACTTGAATTCTTTTTTTGTTCTACTTGAATAACACCACCACCAGTTGTATCAGCATGAGAATGAAGGAAATCATTTGGTAGACCAATCATTTTCGCTAACCAATCCATAACAACAGCTTCTAATTCCGTACAAGCCGGACTTGATGCCTAATAAAAATTACAAGAAAAAAGAAATGAATCGTCCATCTCATCGTTTTAGTTTTACCCAAGTAAATCCTAATTGATTCAATCCATTGGCTAACATATCCTACAGAAACGAAAACACAGAAAACTAATCTTTCGATTTCAAAAATCAATCTCTACTCCAAGTAACGATGGATACGAGTTCAATGCCGGAAAATAGGCATGCATATACGGCGATTGCCAATGTGTAATCTATGAAAAGAAAAAAAAACTTTCGATTAACTGAACAAATAGATTTGCACGTACACCGGGCATAATCACACGTTCAATATCATCGAAAATGTTTGGCCATGGTTCGCCTTGTTTTGGTGCTTCTTCACCAATCATCGGTCGCATATAACCTGGTTTGACATTCGGATAGACACGTCGTGTTCGAATCGTTGTCAAATAATCGGCAATGAAATCGACCATTTCCTTGCCTCGTTGACGAAATTCATTCGCATCCATCGTCTCTTAATCAAATAGAAAACTGAGAACGACTAGGTTAATCACAATTCTCGTTGTCCTTTAACAAACGGCGAACATGACTTCTTTTTGTATAAATATTGTCTGTGATTCAATTAAGATTAGTTCTATTCGATAATTCACATGAGAACTTTATCTCTTCAGTCTTTTTTTTGTCTTAAAGTCAATATGTACACAGATGATTTTCTTTTATAATCAAAAAACAACTCTCTATAGATCGTTGATGAAATCAAAATCAATCTCATTAATTAGATGTTGACATGCAAATCATGCCGAACAAGCAACTTTATTCTTTCTTTCTTTTTTTTCTTTAATCAAATAAATTTTGATCGGGATCAGTTTGAAGAAAAACATTTTCCAAACGATAAAGTTCGTCACTTGAATCTTGCCAACAATTTTTCGAACATGTGTAAACAATAACAGTGCCGAATTCTAACGCCGTTTGATTATCAATCTTGAGAAAATTAACTAATGCTGGCATCAATTGAAATTCGAATATCAACGGTGATTGACAATATCGACATGTCGATGGTTGATTGCCGGTGAGTTTAGTGAGAATCAATGGTTGACCAGACCAATCGTAACTAAATCGAAGAGAAAATAATAATAAATAGAAAGGAAAATGCGTGGGTTGTTCTGTACCGAATGATCTGATCGGGAGCATAGCGGATTTTCTGTTGAAATTTATAGAAAACGACATCACCATGTTCGATATCTGGCGTATTTTCATAGTTTCTATTCAGACAAAAAATAATAAATGAAATTTTACTAATAAATTATCTTTACTCTTTCGGTCGTTTATTTCCATCACTACCGTCGTCATCTTCATCGATCGCTTCTAATTGTCTGACTTTGCCTTTTAATTTTTTTTCTTCATATATTTTTGCTTCATCGATAATGATATCTTCATTATCAATAACAATGTAATAAAACGGTAGTTTGACATTCGTCGATAGATCAACAGTTGGTTTTGCTAGATGACTTTTTTTCCATTCATTGAATGCATCTGATGAAGCAACTGAGACATTCTTTGCTTTCGATTTCTTTTTTGTGTTAACATCGATTTCATCATCTTCATCACTCGATTGTTTCTCTTCGATCGTCATCGAATCCATCAATTTCACTTCTGATTCGGCTTGTTTTGTTGTTGAAATTGGTTTACTTATCACCGTAGGCTTACTTGTCTCATCATCATCATCGTCACTAGCCCATGCATTTGCATCATCACACCAATCGGTTGATGATGTAGGAACAGTAGCGACTGGTTCATCAACAATAGGACTCGATTCGATGACACTATCATCGTAATATTGACAACGAACTGCTGTCCAACTAAATTTTCAAAAGAATAAATAAGTTTTTTTTTTCGAAATGAATAACGCAAAACCTCTCTGATGTGTTCCAACATGATGGATTTCGACAAGCAAATAAATAAAGAGCTCGATCGTATTTGTGACCATCTAATGGACAATATAACTGACAAACGAATGTTTGTTCTTTTCGACATTTCGAACAGATCAATGATGCTTTTAATTTTTCACCTGTTTCGACATTTGGAAAAGCCTAAAGGCAAAATTTTCATGCAAAATTGAAAGCAACAAACAACTAAACCGACCGGTTCTCCTCCAATTCTCGATATTGTCCAATTGGTTGGATCGTCATCATCGCCAACTTTATTTCCTTTCGGTTGATCGATAAAACCTAATAGAACCATCTGAAAAAGTCATCATCGTTTAACAACTATCCAAAAATGCAATCATCATCAAAGAAAAATACATATAGAGATAGATCTATTTAGGAAAATTTCTTGTTATTAGTTTGTTTTTGTTTTGTTTAATTGAAGAATAAGAATAGAAGAAAAAAAATAAAATCAAACACGAAATCAACACAAGGACGGAAAATAAAAAATAGACTAATCATTTTATTTGTATTTCACTCGGCAATTGGGGATTTATCCAGTTGTAAATATGGAACTTGTTGAGCAAACACTACAAACATCCTAGAAAAGTCCGATGGTTTCTTTTTCTCTCTCTCTCTCTCGAACGACAAACAAAAGAAATCACATACTGAATTTGAATCAGCACATTTGGCATGAAAGACATGTAAGCAAAAGAAAACCGAAATCGGTACATTGCTCATCGAATCTAACACACAAAGAAAAAGAAATGTTCGATTCTTTCAAAACATAAATTCATTCTACTTGAACTATATAATGGATTATGACATTTAGCACACGAATCCGTGTCGTTGATCGGATAGCCACTTTGCAATAGATCGACTGTTTTATGTCGTAGAGCTAAACAATCATGAACGATTATCTTTCGACAACATTCAGATAATGACATCTAAACAAAATAATAATAATCAATCAGTCAGATTTTTAGTTTCGTCTACTTGAATATTGTAATCTTGCATGATTTTACACAGTGAATCTCGTAGGCCGGGTATACGTAGATCACTTCGAATTTTATCGATTAATTGTTGAAGATTAATATCACTACCCGCATGATTTAATAAACCTCGAATGAATTCTATCGAAACGAGAAATACAGAAGAGTCAGTATATCAATTGTTTATTTACCGGGCTTATTAACCGATTGTTCGATTAGAATCGTCCAAAGTGTTTGATCGCCTGTTTCTCGACAGAATTTAATTGCTTCTTCGATATCATTTAATTGAACCAGGATAATCTGCAATGCCAATCGGCCATTACCAGCTCGGCCTAATTGAATATTTAGTTTTTTTTTTCGTTGTAAATTTATCCTACCCAAGAGATAGACATGTTCTCGATGTAATTGTTTCTTCTCGCAAATGCTCAATGCTTCTTGAAGATTGTAACCGCCAGTACGACGAAGAAATCGCATGAGTTTCTCCGGTTCAAATTCTGCATAGAGTGCGACTTGTTGAGTAAGAAAATCTTTACATTCATTTGGATTCTTTGTGAATACTGCATCGAGATACTGAAAAGAAAATGATTTCGTTTTTTTATCTATTTATGAAAAAACAAACGAACAGCATGAAGATGTCGAGGAGTTTTTTGAAGAATATTGTAGACTGCTCGAACCTATCAATGAGAAAGATCGAGTTCAGATGTGTTTTTCTTTTGTAAGAATTTGATTTACTGGTAATTTGTCCATATGTTTAATAAGCATGTCTAATGTTGCCTGAAATAAGCAAATTGATCGAATAGAATATTTCTTTTTTATTTTGAAATGCAAACTTGTTGATCAATTGCCATCAAAATATCTAATTTCGAAAGAATTTCTCCATGAAGTTTTTTCCGGTCGATTAATTGAAAGACTTCCTTATTTTTCATTCTAATTTCAATCATCATTTACTATATTCGAAATAAAAAATCAATTTACTGTATATAGATGTCTAAAGTTCGGGTAACATTGCCTTGCTTTTCAGCTCTAGAGAAAAAGAAAATAGGCAAATTTCTTATCAATTGTTTGTTCTTTTTTGTTTACAATATTGCTAAACATTCAAGTAGTGCTTGAATTGTTTGATCACCATCGGTTTGTAAACGTATTTGTTGATCAATTGCGTTGACACTGTAAATCTCTGACGGCCACGCCAAGAGTGTTTCTTTTAATTTCTGCAAAACAAATTCTTCTCTATCTTTTTGAAAACTTTTGTTTTTTTTTTTAAATTTTTACGTCATATTTCTGCTGATGCAAATAGGTCGTCAATACTTTCTCATACGTTTCTGGTCGTAATCGCAATGGTGTTATTGGTGCATATGGTGCAATTATCTATTAGAACCGGAGACGATTGCCTTTTCGAACAAACAAACAAACGAAATATTCGTTTACTTCGAGCTGATTCAATTGAATAAATCGTTGAATCTGTTCTTCCCATTGTTCAGCTGTTGTATAAACATGTGAAAATAGAGTGACTGCTTTTCTTGTATCGCCTTTATCCATTAAATATTTGACATAAGCTTGGTAGACACTCTGTTGAGTATGTCGATGTGGTCGATCGGTTGGACTTGGTGGTTTTACAAATGCTTGAATAGCTTCATCGAAAAGTTGCCTTTCAATTAAATAATCAATATGATCATCGTAATCACGACGTTCAGCTTTGACAATATCGAATGGACTTAGAATGAAATACGAATGTTCGCCAGGAAGATATTCTTAATAAATAAAAAAAAAACTCCAAAAAAACACAAAATTCCTTGCAATAGATTATCTACCGAGTTGAAATTGAAACGGTGATGTTTGTTGTTCGCCAAACATATGAAATGGATCGTGAGCTTTTTCTTCATAGAGTTTATCTTTAGCTCCGAGAACAGTCAATGACAGGTCCGTTGTACCTGTCTATTAAAAAAAAGAAATCTCGATTCAATATGATATTTATCTCAACAAAATTCGAATTTACTGTTATGCTAAAATCTTCAACGCCAAGAACAACTAAATCTCGATTTACAGTTGTTAAACCACAAGCATAAAATTCGATTTTAAATGCAATAGCTAAAGTCGAACAGATTCATTCGATTCAAATTATTCATACATCTTAATTTCAAACTTGTATTCATATGTTTTTTCGGTGTATTTGATGATTGATTTTCGAAACTAGTCTCTGTAACAATTTTCATAATTTTAATTGTTTTCGCCGAAGCAATGGTTAATGTTGTCGGATCATTCCATGATATTCGACTTGGATAGACACCACGTGGATATCTAAATAAGAATTCGTTTAATTAATAGAAATTAAATTAATTCGTACTCATTCGATGTATTGGTCTCTTCAAAACCAACTAATCGATCTCCACGTAAATCAAAAACGCCCACGCCCTGAAACATGATTCTTAATCGACGATAAAAGACAAATCATGATCGATTACTTTGTCATTAGCAAAAGCAACTAAAGTGTCCTTCCAACGTAATGTATGAATAAGACCACCTTTTAAATCGATTAGTGTTTTTGTTTTATGTCGACCAAATGCTCCTCGTTGATTTAAAATCAACTAAAAGAAAAACGATTTCTTTTCTTTTTTTAACATAATTTCGAAAGCCTACCGCTGTATCACCCGTAATAAACATTTTAGCTTTCGAAAAGTTCGGATCGAGACAAATGGCTTTAATTGGCCGAGAAAATGTTATTAATTGATCATCATTTTTCGTAAATAAACCGGAGATTTTCACTTTGCCTTCTTGACAACAACTACCAATAAAATCACCATTGTCATCAATTGATATTGTATTCACAGGATATGTATGTGCTTTAATTTGATACTCCGGAATGATATGACCGAGATGATCAGTAATTAAGATTTCACCAGTTGTTTTGCCGATAACAAGAAATTTTTCATGTACAGCTATGCAACTAAAATCGACGGACATATTTTTGACATTCTCGGTCACTTTACGAAGGCCTGATGAAGTAGTGATTGACGAAAATTTAAAAACTGGTTCATCCTCGTCTTCGTCTTCGTCTTCGTCGTCATCGTCATCGTTTTCTTCTTCGGCAACACTTGTCTCTTCATCATCCTCCTCAGTTTCTAAATTATTATTTGTATCAAGAGACATTTTATTTATTTAACGTGTGTTTTGAAAATAACAACAACACAAATGTTCTATTATTCTTGTCGTGTCCACTATTACGACGACGACGTCAGATGGACTGATTTTCATTCGTTAATTCGAATAAACCAATCGCATACAACTTCGTATGACGCATCATCATCTATCTCGCTCGACAACGAACGAGAACAAAATTTTTGCAATGTCATTTTTAAGAATGTCGAGCTCAAGAGAATATATTCATATTGATGGTATGACATGTCAGAGTTGTGTAAAAAATATCGAAAATCAAATCGGTCAATTAAATGGCATACAGTCGATAACAGTTTCACTAGAAAATAAATTAGCAACGGTTGTTTACGATTCGAATCAAATCCATATGAATGATATTATTTATTCAATCAATACGATGGGTTTTCAAGCTCAATTAAATCAAACTGTACTCGAGATTGAACTTGGTGGCATATCCGATGAGAATATACCGACTGCTATCGAACGTATCTCATCGATAAATGGTGTTATTAACGTTGAATTTCCATTAAAAAACGATAGTACTCATGTCAAATTAATTCACAATCAAAATCAAATCGATGCTTATACGCTATATCAAAAAATTCAATCAATTGGTTATAAAGTTCAACCGAAACTTGAAAATATTGCTCGAGCTAATCTACGCATACAAGGCATGCATTGCAATTCATGTGTGATGAATATAACTCAAACAGTCGAAGATCTACCGGGTATACATGATGTGAAAGTCTCATTTGATGATCAATCGGGAAAGATTCTCTACGATCCAATGATTATTGATTTACATGAAATAATAAAGGAAATTGAAAAATTAGACTTTCAAGTTGCAAATATTGACTCAACGGGTGATGATAAATTACGAACGAATACAAATTCAAGTCCAAGTGAGATGCATTTGTAAAACGGATGTTAGTAATTATTGATTTATTTATCTAGTAGATAAAACAACTACTACTCAACAAATCAATCTAACTGAAGATTTTGAAACTTGTTTCATCACGATAACAGGAATGACTTGTGCAAGTTGTGTTGATACAATACAAAGAAATCTTATGAAAGTCGAAGGTAAATCAAGATAAGCAAATAAAATGATTGAAAATAAATTTCCTTTCGTTTATATTAGGCATTCAATCTGTACTTGTTGCACTTCTATCTCATAAAGCTGAAGTAAAATATAATCCTGAATATATCATTCCATCTCAAATCGCTCATTTAATTAACGAACTTGGCTTTCGAGCTGAAGTTCTCGAAACTGTTGAGCATGGTCTCGATGTTATTGATTTGAATGTATGTTGAAGAAAAACCAAACGAGGATTTCATTGATTGATTTAGATTGAAAATATGACTTGTGCATCGTGTGTACGTAAAATTGAAACATCAATTAGTAAACTACCGGGCGTAATCAGTGCTGAAGTTGCTTTATTAACTCATCGAGGACGATTTAAATACAATTCATCGCAAATCGGTCCGAGAGATATTATTCGCGAGCTTGATGTAAATTTTATTTGAAAAATCACGAACTAATCTGTCTTTTTCTTTCTCAGTCAATTGGCTTTCCAGCAACATTAGCTAATCAAGATTCGAAATCATCGAGTATATCGAAAATTCATCATCGAGAAACTCGACGGTATTTGACACATTGAACTGAATTCGATTTGATATATTTTCTTCTTTTTTATCTTTAGTTGGCGAAATTCATTTTTTCTTGCTGCAATATTCGGCATTCCATCGATGATTATTATGATGGTATTCATGTTCAAATGGCCACATCATACTGATGCACCTCAAGTATTTCGTGGTCTATCCGTTGAGAATCTCGTTATGTTTCTTCTTGCAACACCTGTTCAAGTAAATTCGATGATTCATTTCAATTCGAAAAAAAAAACTTTCTTTGTTTCTTTAGTGGATTAGTGGCCGATATTTTTATATTCAAGCATATAAAGCTCTCAAACATCATTCGGCAAATATGGACGTATTGATTGTCATGGCGACAACAACAGCTTATCTCTATTCATGTCTCGTTGTTTTGTTTAATATTATTCAAGGTTTACCGAGTCCAATGACATTTTTCGATGTACCACCCATGTTAATGATGTTTGTTGCATTGGGTCGATGGCTTGAACATATTGCTAAGGTTTGTTTTTTTTTGTTTGATTTTGAGAAGAATTAGTCATCATTGTCGATTTTAGGGAAAAACATCTGATGCACTAACGAAATTATTATCTCTTCAACCTCCTCAAGGTACATTAGTTCGTTTAGATGAAAAAACAGGTGCTATCATCGAAGAAAAAACGATTCTTGCTTCATTAATTCAACGAAATGACATTTTGAAAGTTCTACCTGGTGGAACGATACCAACTGATGGTCGAGTTATTGAAGGTACATCGACTTGTGACGAATCATTGATTACAGGCGAAGCCATGCCTATTGAAAAAACTGTCGGCTCACAAGTTGTTGGTGGCACGAAAAATCTCAATGGAATGTTGTTAGTTTGTGCGACACATGTCGGACATGAAACAGCACTTAAGCAAATTATTAAACTAGTCGAAGAAGCACAAACATCGAAAGCACCTATACAAGCATTAGCAGATAAAGTCGCCGGATGTTTTGTACCGATTGTTGCCGGTGTTTCACTGTTGACTTTATTCGGTTGGATAATTCTAGGTTATACGAATTATGAATTAATTAAAAAACATTCGATGGTAAACAGAAAACAAAAACGAGAGAATAAATTTTGAAAATTAACGAATTATTATTTCGATTTTCAGTATCATAGTGAAATGATGGGTGGTCATGGACATCATATGAATAAAGAACCGAGTCGAACAGAAGTTATACTTGAATCTGCTTTTCGTTTTGCAATAACTGTCCTGTCAATAGCTTGTCCTTGTGCACTTGGACTTGCAACACCGACTGCAGTTATGGTTGCAACAGGTATTTTCGAATGATGATTTGAATAAAATAATTCTTTTTTTGTTTGCGTAGGTGTTGGTGCTTCTCAAGGAATTCTCGTTAAAGGTGGCGAACCATTAGAAGCTGCACAAAAAATTCGTACAATCGTCTTTGATAAAACCGGAACAATCACACAGGGCCGACCAACAGTTGTACAAACACATATCTTTATTCAAAATGATTCGTATTGGACATTGAATCGTTTATTGGCTATTGCTGGTACGGCTGAAAGTGGTTCGGAACATCCATTAGGCATAGCCATACGTAAACATTGTCAAAGTCATTTCGGTTGTGAACAATTCGGCCGATGTGAAGATTTCAATGCTGTTTGGGGTTATGGTCTCAGTGCAAAAGTACACGGAGTAGAAAATATTATTAATCGAAATCGTCAATCGGGAGATTTCGATAAGACTTATTCCGTTTTGATCGGTAATCGAGAGTGGATGAAACGAAATAGTATCGATGTTGCGAATGAAGTCGATTCAGCTATGGCAAAACATGAACATGACGGACATACAGCTGTGATAGTTGCCATCGACGGTAGGAAACAAACAAAAAATAAATGGTAAATAAATTCATTTTTTGTAGGAAAAGTTATTGGTATGATAGCAATTGCTGATCCAATAAAACCCACGGCACCATTGACAATTTTTGCTCTTCAATCAATGGGTTTAAACGTTCTTCTTGTTACAGGTGATAATATCAAAACTGCTCGTGCAATCGCTGCACAAGTTGGAATAAAAAATGTCTATGCCGAAGTTTTACCAACGCAAAAAGAACGTTTCATTGCAACATTGAAATCGAACAGTCGCAATGGTGAAAAAGTAGCCATGGTTGGCGATGGTGTTAACGATTCGCCAGCATTAGCACGTGCTGATATCGGCATTGCTGTTGGTACGGGTGCAGATGTTGCTGTCGAAGCAGCAAATGTTGTTCTCATTCGAGATGCACTCGAAGATGTTCTCGGGGCGATACTTCTGTCGAAGAAAACAGTTCGACGAATTCGTTGTAATTTTCTTTTTGCTACCGTTTATAATCTAATTGGCATTCCGATTGCTGCCGGTCTTTTCATTCCATTTAATCGGCCGTTAGAACCGTGGATGGCATCGGCAGCTATGGCACTTTCGTCTGTAACTGTCGTTATGTCATCGTTATTATTACGAAATTATCGAAAACCAGATATTCAAAAATATAACAATCCTGATTTTCTTGTTTGGTCAATGACAAAAGACAAAAATATAACTGTCCATCGTGGTATTGACAATCTTGAACATACACCGAATGGTTCGTTTATTTCGAGTTTACGTGGCAGTCGTTTAGCACAGATTCTAACCGGTGCTGTGTCGGCTGTTAAACAACAAGCATCAAGTTCTTATTACGATAAACAAAAAACTGTTCCGCTATTATTAAATACGAATTCATTGGACGATAGTTTAGAAATGCAAATGGTCTGAACGAATCGTTCTGTTTATCTTTTGTTTTCAAGCTCACCAAAATCTTCTCTCGTGTTTCTCTTCTTTTTTTTTATACTTATATATATGTATTTCCGTACCTGTGATTAAAATCTTCTTAAATATTCTATCCATAAACTCACCGATTCAGTGTTTTTTTTGTCGTTTATTAATTTATCTGGTTCGCTTTCGTTTTTTTCCTTTTTCTAAATAAAGATTTCTGTTGTTAAATGAATAGGCAAGGTATGTGTATCATGTGAAGGTTAATTTGACAACATTAAGAACTCATTTATTCTTCGTTTTCTCTTTTTTTTACATAATGATCGGTATACTTTCGTACAAATGTTTAAATAATCAATCACTCAAACAAATCATTTAACGTACAAGATTTTATTAAACAATATAATCCCTCTATCTAATATTGACACATGATGAAGAGAAGCGAAAAAAAAAACAAACGTAAATTATACAACTGCTTAGAGTAGGAGTGATTAATTCTTTTTTGCTTCTTCTTTTCAATCACATCGAAATACCTTGTAACCAAATAAATATTCAAGAACATAATAGGTAAATTCAATGAATAATTGTAGGCATAATATTTATTTTATCGAATACCGATGATGATAGAGATTTTTTTTCTCTTCTCTCAGTCTTTTTTTGAATATAGGAGAAAAAAAGTCGTATCGTTAAAATTGTTTTCTTTGAATACAGTGAGAAGCAGTTGAAAAGAATGATTTGACGTAAAACTGAGCAAAAAAAATGTTCGACTGCTTCTCAAATGTTCGACATTGAATAGAGGAGATTTAACACAGGTAATGAACATCTTCGGTTTCTTCTTTTTCTTTCAATATTTAATTCATTTAACTTGACGAAAGAAAAATATTCAACAAATCATCTCTACGGCTTTTTCTGTATATTTTCTTTTAGCACTGTCTACTCGATCGAAATATGAAGCGTTTTTTTTCTCTTCGACAAGTAAATATATCTTGTTATAAGAATCTACTGTTTCATTTTTTTTCCAATTATTGAGTAGCTGACAAAAAAAAATACAAAATACTTACGCCAAGGCTTTTTCTTCCCTCGTATCAATCGATAAGTATATGTTGAGAAAGAAAATATTAGCTTTAATCGTTTTCTTTTTACAGACCGATATATGAAGGTTAGCAAGAAGCAAAAAAAATTATATTCATACCAACAAAAGAGATAGGATAGGAGAAGATTCGATTAATTAGCATATGCATACGAATAGTGTGTATTTTGTTCTTTCCCCCCGTTCGTTTTAGAATTTGCCTTCGAGCTTATTGTTTCTTTTTTTTTCGTTAAACATAAACTCTTGAAGATCTATACACATAACTCAATGAAGTAAAGAAAAGCAAATAGGACATAAGACGAAAAAAATCTTCACTCGAGATTTTGTCAGCAAATAAACATACTCATTCAAATTCGAACCTTTAAGCATTCAAAATGTAATAGTCCAACAGGCAAATTGTTTGCTTATTATACTTACGAATGCGTAAAAAAAGAATAAAACATAAAATGTTCAATTTTTTCTTTTTCATTTTAGTCTTGACATTTTAACATCAACTTCGTTCTCCTCTTGGTTATTTATTTAAACAATTATGACAACGAAAACTCTTCTATCAACACCCACACATATAACTGATCGATATTTTTTTCGTTCACATTCAAATGATAAGAATCCATCGTCAAAAAAATTGAAAACAACTCAATCATCATCATCTCCAACAAAACATTATCAAGTTCATTCACCGAAACTCTATCCAAATGTTTATAAATTTCCTTCATCATCAAATGTCACCACTGGAAAGAATAATAAGCGTTCACAATCATCTGATTCAAATCGATACTATTTCTCTCTCGATAGTACTTCGTCGAATCTTCATCCATTCGTAACTGATACACCTTATTCATTCTCACGAAATGTCGACTATCATCATCATTCGCCAACACGAATGGATACAACAACATCAACAAATGGTTCATCATCATTACTCAAAACATCGAAATCGCCAACTGTTCGTTTCGATCCGATTTCGACACGACCTCCACTCAAACAAAACATCGAATCATTGAAAACATCCGTCGATCGTCTTGTTTCGTCTGTTAATAAAAAATATCCTCATCAACCATCATCATCATCAGCAGCTGCAACAACAACAAATTCAATGTCATACGATTATATCAGTCAATATTATGGACAACATTCGATACCTTCGAATTTTAATACCAATCGTACGCATACAAATATCATGAAAACGGTCAATCAAAGTCTTCTCGATCATACTTATCATCACGATCGAACACGTTTGAAAAAATTCGATCATTTCGTTCGATATTATCTTCGTTTATACGAACAACAAATCTTACAACATGAATTAAACTATAATCTTATACGTTGTTTTTCATCATCGTATTTACATGATTTACGTCAAGAACATAATCGTGAAAATCATCTTCGATCTCGACAACAATCGTATACATACGAAGATATTCAAGATCTATCGAATCCATCACAATTCGAAGCCTATCGATTGAAAACATCGATTCAACGTGAAAAAACCTTCGAACAATTCTCATCGATCTCATCATCGTCCGATTACAGCCCAATTATGGTTCAAAGTTCAACTGAAAAGCCTGATGGCGATCTATTCTATCAAATTATGCGTGAACGTTTTCGACAAGTCGATGCATCCATTGCTGGACGTATATCGAAAGCATCTCATGAACTCGATAGTGACGTTGACATTAAATCAAGTTCATCGTTTTGGTCTGATGATGATCATATTGATGAAACAATTTCACCATCGAAAACACCGAATCGTTCACGAAAAATAACTCGTTATATTTCGACAGTCAATCGTTCGTTACTCGACAATCCAAGTGATTTAATTGCCGATTTCTATCTTTCACAATTGAATCGTAATATGCAAGAAAGTGTTCGACGTATTGAATCGATTGCTCGTGACAAAGCACATCGATATTATTCACGAGTTTTCATACCATCGAATCTACATCGAAGTCTATCAGCTGAACATTTGTATCGTGTACGAAAAGAACATTTACGTTACAATCAAACATTCAATCAGTCAACATCGTTCACAGCTGAAGATGTGGCTGATATTTATAAACGATTTGTTCTGGAAAATTATAAACGTAAAATAGCAATTGAACTCGAACGTCGTCGACGATCGAGACAAGACAATATTTATCTCGTATCACCATCGAAAATTGTGCAAACCAAAGAAGTTATCATGGGTCGTGCACGACGAACATTAGCAAACGATGGTACAAGTGAAGTTATTCAACATATCAGCAGTCTCTCACCTCCATTGATCTATTCAACAAATAAAAAACAATTGAAAATTACGAGTGATGCACCTGATCTCTCCGAACGAAGTCAACAACACTCTCAAGATATGATCATTGCCGATCATCGACCATTAACAAAAATCTATACGAAATTGCCATTAACTAATCAAGTTCAAGTCTGTCGAGCACAACGTATTCATTCCGATACAGATCAACTTTCTATGGTACATATTGAGCCAAGTGTTACTCTTCAATCTCCACCAATTGAACAACCTCAACATATGACTTTACTCATAACTGTCGATCAACATATTTCGCGAAAAGAAGAACACATACCGATCAATGACAGTGTACGAACGATGGATGTTTCTCTACCATCAAATAATAAAGCAACAGAAATTCCAGGCGATAGTGGCATTTCATTGAATATAACAGCACATATCACTGATCAACCATTGGTATTAAATGTTTCAGAAATGCATCAAACAGAAGTAAAAGAAAAACAACATATTTTTATCTAGTAAAAACATCTGTTTTTTTACTTCGTGATAAAAAAAAGGATCAAAATGAACCGTTACCTGAAATTCCAAATACAGTCATTACCGATCAAATAATTTCTGTGAGTATTCGAACTCTTCTTAGCATTAGTTATAGCGAATCTTTCTTGCTTGCTTTCTATTTTCTGCTATCCTCCTTCTAGCTCGAACAGTTTACTACAGAAATCCGAGATAAGACTGTACATATGCCGATCATTATCTCTGAGATGGACTGGTCGGATGAAAAACTTGAAAGTATTCATGAACAACTACCGAAAAATCTTCAAAATGCTAAATACACATATTCCACTCAGTTTGCTTACGAACATCTTCAAATGTTCGAAGATATAACAGATCTCATTGATCGTCATCAACACCACCACCACCAACAACAACAAACAAAAATTGATCGAAATCAATTAGAAAATCCGATACAATCAACTCGAATTCTTGCTTTGAACTATCCTGAATATCCGTCAAGTCATTTGACATTTTCTCCAACATCATCCATTCAAGAAATGGAAACATTTCTCAATAATTTCGAACGAAGTCTCGAACTTGAACATCATTTACCATTGATCGAACAAATTTCCATTTCCTATCCAACAAAAAATCGTTCGATGCCATTGCATTTTCCCGAAGAACTTGTTGAACAATGGATTGTCGAGAAAAATATCGATACAATTCCATCGAATGATCATCGTCTGCAGCAACAGGTAGACACGACGAATGATTTACTTAGTCAATGTTCTCCAACGAGTGACTATGAAACAGATTCAGTTGATAAAGATAACGAATCTGTTTCATCTACTACTGATATCATACCTTTGACAATTTTGCCGTCATCTTCTTCTTTTTCTCACCCACACGCAACATCATCATCTCTACTAACATCTTCAACAACACGTAACGTTCTTCTACCGATCACTTCGTATCTAAATGCATTGGCATTAGATACGACGACCACTAACGAACAATCGACTGTAACTAAAGATTTTCTTCTTACACTCGGTTTTGGTCAACATTCAATGAATTTAGTTCAAACAAATAATCAATTATTACGACCAACGTGGATTAATCGTTTCAACGAACAAGATCAACGTTTACCTTTAATTATTCAACATGAAATACATTCAATCGTTTCATCAACACCTGCACAACAAACCCTTCAATTCGCAAATGAAAATCAAATCGAGCACGATGAAACTGCCCTACTACTCTATTCGCATCGGTTACAACATGGTCATGAATTCGGCGAGAATATTCAAGGACCTCTACAAACATTTTTCGAACCGTCTCATTTTCAACTACCATTGACAACTGAAATTCATCAATATCACGCCAATATCTCACAAGATTTTTCATTCGAAAATTCATTGCATCAATTAGAAAGTAAAATTCACGCCAATGAACTTGTTCATCCATGTGAACAGCAACCCGAAATTCTTGCCTACGGTCACACACACTATATTGTTGACAATCATGATGAATTGCAACCAATTCAAATGAAATTCAATCAACCGATCTATATCGAACATTATCATATTCAATCATTGTATGCTTTTCCTCAACCATATTACGCACAAATTAATCATGTTGAAATCCTAACTGATAATCATACTACTAATCATCAGCAATTAATCGATGCTTTGTTTTCATCGAATTTTATTCTAACTAAACCGATTAAACACGAGGTAAAAACGGAACAATTGCATGTTCAGTTTCGACTTATTCTAATTTGCATGTTGATTGACAGGGGAGGGGTGGGAGAGAGAGTTCATCATTTATAAAAGACTACCTTATTAACACGAACGATAATGATCTTTTTCTTTTTCTTTTTCTTTTTTTTTTTTATTGAATGAATGGTCGAATAACCTTGTTAAAATGAATGATGTACATACATTTCACTAAAAAAAAAATTATAAATTGAGAGAAGGTCATTTTATACACACACATGCAGGTCTTTTCTTTATGAAATAAAATAGACCAAATCATTGAAATAATGTATTCTGTTTATATTTGACTTCTTCTTTTTACATAGAATCTTGGCTCGTTACCTCAATTAGATCAAGGCAATAATCAAAATTCAAGTCAACAACCACCACCATCATCATCATCATCAATTGGAGGTAAGAGATGAAAATCTTGAATGAAAGAGAAAACAACAAAACTGTTGAAGCCTTTTCAATAACATATTCGTTTTTTTTCTCTCCATTTCGATGTGATTTAATGAAATATTTTAATCATACTTGTCGCGTCAGAAATTTTTTTTTCTTTTTTGCAAAGAAAAAAAAATATTTATGAATCGAATTTTTTACCTTGACAAGAAAAATACATCAGAAGTAAAATTTTAGAATTCATGATTATTTAGATTAAATGATAATTTATCGAGATAATCCTTGTGTAACGTTATAGAACAAGTTCGTTTTGAATTACATTCGATTAGCAAAATAATGGATTAGTAAATGTAAAATGAGACACGAAAATGTCAAAGAATTGGTACTTATTTTCGATTAAATCGTTTAAATATTTAAACAAAATACAAACGATTTGAAGGTTGATACCATTCATCAATCTTATTAGATTTCAAGGTTTTTTTTGTTCGTCATTTGAAGAATCATCTCAAATGACATACATAAGTGACAAGGTCATTTATTAGTAGTATGTAGTCAATTGAAATCATCACATGAAACACAAAAAGAAAACGTTTTCAACGGGGGTCATTAACTAATGATTAGTTACTTCATAGAAACGGTTCGTTTCTTTCACGTCGATTTCAATGTAATCAACAACACAAAAATAAAATCTACCTTTCTTGAATTTGATTAGACTCGAAACGACGCGATAATGTATTTTAATAGGCCTGCTGGGGCAATCAGAGCAGTCTCGCGCAATGATCAATGTTTGTGCAAGAAACGGAACGAAAAAGAGAAGAAGAAAAAAGAAAATTTAAATGATTTGCGTGTATCGATTCTCTCCTGTGTCGACTAGAGAGCGAGAGCGAAACAGAGAGAAAAGTAAAATATAGATTCATTTTTGATTACTGCAAAAAACTTTACTAAATCATAACAAACATTATTTTATTATTCACAATTCGAGCACAGATCAGAAGAAGAGAAAGAGAGAGAGAACAAACAAGAACTCATGAAAATTGAGAAGATATTCGATTTTCATCTTTGATTTCTTCTCAATACTCCGGACAAAAACGATAAGACAATTGATTGATTTTTATTACGAAAAAAATATTCGAGCTCGTCGGAATCGATGAGCAACTACTACTTACAAAAAAGAAAAAACCATTTTTAAATGTCTTTTTTGTTATAAATCCTCATCCTCTTATTCTCGCGCGCGCACTCTCTCTCTCTCTCTTTCTCTTACAATCGACACGTACGTAAGCTCATTCACTTTCTTTTGCGGTTAAACAAAATGCCGACATCATCACTACCAGCGAAGAAAACGATTGATATTCAAGCCAATGCAACGGCACCTCGTGGTGCAACAATTAGATTAACTGTAGAATATCGAAGTAAGATCAATAGAGAAAAATCATAAAAAAAAACCCAGATGAATTTGTTATTTTTTTTGTATTTCGGACTGAGAAAAAAAGAAAATGTCGCTTCTCATTTTTATGGTCTCACTTGACAAAAAAAATATTTTGTTTTAGTTCGGCCTCCGAAAGCAAATGAACGTGGTCCTGTCCGGGAAAGTGTCGATATGGAACAGGATTCGAAGGTAAATATGGGCGAATATGGCCGATATGGTCGAAGATCCGAATATTCCTATGGAAATCTCATCGAACAACCATCGAAACCGTCGACAACAGTCGTTCGTGATGAGAAAACGAACGAACAATCGAGTGAAGACGAAAAATCAACATCGAGCGAAGAAGTTTTCTTCGAAGAATGGACCGAACAATTTCGTTGCCGACGAACCGATGAATATGATCAACAAACAAATAAACTTCTACGTACAACAATCGATGAAACAAGTGATCGTATTAAAGGCGATGTTATTAAAGAACAATATAAAGAAAAAAATACGCGAATTAAATCGCGAACTAACAAAGATAAACATCGAACATCGACAAATATTTACGAGGAGATTACTCAACCTCCTCGTCCATGGACTTCCCAAGAAACGTACACGACAGAAGTCACAGCCAGTGCTCCATCAGTACAACAACAACAACAACAACGTCAACAAGAACAAGTTGTCACCGAAGAATATCATGTTGAATTCGAAACACCGAATCAAACGCAAACAAATAAATCAACTGAACAATTTCAAATTCCAACTACACCTATTCGACAAAATACCGATTGGAAAAATGATTTAAAACAAAAGTACAGCCCATCATCCGATGAGGATGATAATCAGGTAAAAAAAAGCTCGAGTTTTTTTTTCGTTATTCGCCATTGAAATCTAAGTCTGACTTTAAAAAAACTAATCGCCTATTCCCCTATAGTATAAAACTTCAACCAACGGAAACTATCGTGCTCAACGTGTTTCCGTAATTCCATCGACTATTCAACAGCATCGTTTCAAAGAAGTACAAGTAAAAGTTCCCGGTCAGGAAAAAATCCTGCCGGAACGACGAATTTTTTCAAGTTCGATTCCGTCACGACATAGAGTTAAAGAGGTACTTGTTTGTGTATCACGAAATTCCTCGCCTGAAAAACAATTCCATGATGATAAACGTTCGAGAAGATTCGACGTAAGTCGATTGAGAATTTGAGAAATAACATTCTTCGTGTGCGTTTGTTCTCGCGTTGACACACTAACTCATCGATTTGTGTTTTGTTTGTTGTCGTACTTTCGTTCGAAAAAGAGATTTAAACATATATAAATACTCGTTTTAGTCGCAAACACCAACAAGCGGCAATGAACCGACATACAGTCGTGTTGGAGAATTGAGAAATGCCTTTGAATCAACAACTGTAAAAGACGAACGAAATAAATTTCAAACACCAGTTAAAACTGGTTTTACCGAACAACGAAGACGAATATTTGAAGAACAAGAATGGACACCGAAAACAAACGAACGTCTTCTCAGTGAAACTCATACAGTTCCATCGACAGTCAACGAACGTGTGTCTCATATTGAAAATCGAACTGGTTTCGAAGTGACACCTCAAACATCGATTGACACTCGTTATCGAGCTAAACAAGTTATCTCATCAATCGATTCGGAAATCGGTGGACCAGCCGCTCGTCCAATCTATCAGAGCACGCCGAAATCCGTCAAACAAAAAGTCGACGACGATGCCGGTCACGAAAGTGAAGACGAATTAAGTGATTCCAATCAACCGAATAACTTTCGACGACATTCATCGAAAACACGTTATCGTGATTTTACTCAAACAACATCTCAACCAATTGAAAGTACACATTCCGTTCAACATATGGTTTCGAAATTCAATGAATCGAATGTTGAAAATGTTCTTTCACATCTACCATCGAGTAAAGGCAAAGGTATTCTTATTGAATTATCTCAAACACCATCGAAATCGAATCTAACATCGGATTCGGGCGTATTCAACAGTTCAACGTGGCGACAAAATGTTTCAACATCGATTGCTGATGATGTCACACGCTCTCGAGATACAGGTATCCATATGGATTCAACAAATACAACTGATTTAAATAAACATGAAATTCATTCGAATCAATATCAACAACCAACACGTATTGTTCGACGACAATTGACAAATACATCTCGACAACCACAAGATTATGAATATCTAAGAAATTATCAAAGTCAAATACCGATTACAACACAATCACGTACAATACAACCGTACGTTGTCGATGAAATCGAAACAATTGAAACTGAAACACAAGTCGAATGTAATATTCAACGAACAAATCAAACAAATGAAACCACGAAAACAGAACGAATAAAATCAACATCACCTACGACGACTCCTCATCGAAGTCCATTAAAAGCAACACTTCAAACAAACACAACAATTCAATCACCTCAAGAAACATTACATTCTCGACGTGTTTTATTAAATGAAAGACCACAATATTATCAACCAGCAACAGAATTTCAACCGATAAAACATGAATATTCAAATGAAGATAGCACACAAACAATGCGTGTCACATCACTAAGTCCAACACATCAATTTACCATCGGTAAAAGTTCGCCGAATGAAGTTACAGCGATTGTTAACATACCACAATTAGCTCAGCAATATGAACGACCAAAACTACATTATCAACGTGTCTATGCATCGAGTTATCGACCACCGATACAACAACAACAGCGAATAGGTCGATACGAATCGAGAAATGATTATTCAACACCAATACGTTCATCGTCGTGTCATCGAAATATTTACGATGAACAACGACAATCACCTCACTATCAATCCTATAATCCAATAACGCGATATCATTCGAATAGTTTAGGCAATCTTTTCGGTCCCAATCTTGAATTTGAAATCGAAATCGAAAAACGACCACCTCAACAGCCCGAACAACCAACGAGCATCGCAATCGATCAACCTTCTCGTGCAATTATTACAACATCCAAAGATGGCCGAGTATCGATTCAAAATGTAGCCGCCTATCCAGGTCATACGGTTATCATTAATAGTGATTATCATGCGTCGGATCGATCATTAAATCGTTCGTCAGGTTATTTCAGTTCGAGTGACGATCAAAGTAGTGCTTACAATAACTATTCACTTTCTCATCTCAATCAAATCAATGATATCGTTTCTCGACCGTCAGCAAATTTTCACGATACAATTGATCAAATCGATGCATTGTACAATAATCTCGATATTCAAACGAATAATCAACAACAACAACAACAACATGGTAAAATCAATCGTCGAAAGTTATTAGCACAAAATCCGAATGAATATTCGAAACGTTTTACATCGACTGGCTTTCAACAACAACCAACAAATTCTGATCATGATCAAACATTTACCAATTTAATTACGTCAACACCTATTCGACCATCGCATTCGTTATCATCCTCGGGTATTTTAACTGATTATGGTACGCCGGGTTCGATCAGTCCACCATCGCACTATTCGTCAAGACAAAATATCATTGTTCAACAAAATCGTCTCAATAATCAATCGCAAATTGTTCAACGTAATCGATCATCGATTAAACAAATGAAACAAAAAAGTGCATCGAACAAACGACGAAATGGAAATTATCAAGGGTATGACGAAATTTTCTTATCTTGGATAAAACAGAATTGATTTTTATGTTTTTCTAGACAATTCAGCGATGATGATGATGAAGACGATGACTACGATCATGATCATACATCACGCGTCTATCATTTTCAATAAATGAATGAAATGAATGATTGTCTTCCGTGTGCATATTTCATAATTTTCTCAGGAGAAACAAAAAAGATTTCACGTACAATCGAAGAAGATGATTTCAAAAGACAATTACAAAACTGAACATATTCATTACTTCTTCATATACACTAAATTTCTTTTTTTCTTCTTTTATTAGACTAGGTCTATCACTAGTTTTTCTACTTATAGAAGAAATTATTGTTTACATATTTCCCATTAGCTTAAAAAAATTCTTCTATTGTTAAATTTCTTTTCGTGTGGATTTCGTTTTTCATAACATTCAGCTTTCTCTTTCTTTCTCTTTCTTCTTCTTCTTCATTATCTATTATTCATTCGTAATTCAAACTATTTTTTACTATAATAATAAAGAATAAATTTCACTCATGTCAATGGAAAGTTTTGAGAGCCAATAGAAAAAAAAGAGGTACGAAAAAAAAATTTATCTACACATTTTTATATAATCATGTCGTTAAGTGATGATAGTGAAAACGAATGGTCGGTTTTAGCTCGATCTTATGAAGATAATCTTCGACCGAGATTTAAAGATTTATATAATTCGATTGCAAATATTGTCGTAAAACAGGTCGAATTACAAGAAAAAAATAAATCGAAAATACTCGATTATGGCACTGGACCTGGCGAACCGATTCTAACTATTTTAGAAAGTTTACAAGCAAATAAACTTTTCAATGTCGATTTGTATGGAACTGATTCTTCATTAAAAATGCTTTCGATTGCCGAAGATCGTTTAAACAAATCCAACAATAAACAACTAAATATTCAATTGTTTCCTCTTAATCTTTCGGTATCATCTGATACCTATGATATCATTACAATGTCATTGGTGCTTCCATATGCTTCATCGAAAGAAGAAATGTTACGTGAACGTTTCAATCAATTAAACCTCAATGGTGTACTTGTAAGTTCTCATTGGTATCGTTATGATCAAGTTCCGTTTTTAACGACGATCAAAGCTGTATTGAATTATATGGCCTCAGAAACTCATTTGGATTTATCAACATTAGAATTCGATAGTTCATATTCATGTTGGCCAGAAAAACAAACACGAGATGATTTTGAAAAAGTTGGATTTACTATTCAACAATGGAATGTTCTTTCTTTGCACATGTCTTTTCCAAATATTCGTGGATTCCTTAATTTTTGTGATATGTGTTCATGGTTTAATAATGAAACGCTTTATGCCAAAGCAGAAAAAGAAGCTAAACGTATTTTAGAAAATGATTTTCATACACAATTTGCATCCGATGGTTCATTTGAATTGTTGAATACAGTTATCATTGTTGTCGCTTCAAAATCATCCTAAACGACACAATCAATGCGAATGTATCGCAACGGGACCCTATTCAACTCACCCACCCTTCTTTTTCTTTTTATGATTGGCGCATGCGAGTATATGGTAGAAATACCATGACATATCTTTTCAATAAAGTTATAAATAACAGCCTTGTACCGTTTTTGACACGATTATTTTCTTTTATTTTATCGTATTGAGTCGTAACATGATTGACAACATAGTTAGGTTCATTGACTACGGTTCGTTTGGCTGGTTTCACCTGTTTAGTCATGCATAACATTTTTAGATCAGTTTTTTTTTATAATCATATTAAAAGATAATGACTAGTGATGTTAATAGTTCAACTGAATTCATTCCAATTTCTCGGATTTGTTGTATTGGTAAGTGATAAAAACAACAAGAAAATGATTTTTTTTTCTCATGAATATTAGGCGCTGGATACGTCGGTGGACCGACATGTGCGATTATTGCAAGTAAATGTCCTGAAGTTCAAGTAACTGTGGTTGATGTCAGTGCAAATCGAATAGACGCTTGGAATTCCGATGATTTGCCTATTTTTGAAGCATGTTATCAATAGAAATATTCTATTGAATTTTATTCGTTTGTTTTCTTTAGCCTGGATTAGATAACATTGTTCGACAAATTCGAGATCGAAATTTATTTTTTTCTACTGATATACATAAAGCCATTCAAGAAGCAGATCTGATTTTTATTAGTGTAAATACGCCAACCAAATCCTATGGTTTTGGTACTGTAAGTGAATGATCGATTTGTTTTTCTTTTGATTCTTTTCTTTTTTAAAACGAAAGGGACGTGCTGCTGATTTGCGATATGTTGAAGAAGCTGCTCGTGAAATCGCACAAATAGCAACAACGAATAAAATTGTCGTCGAAAAATCGACTGTACCCGTTAAAGCATGCGAATCGATTAAAACTATTTTAAAAACTAATAAACAACGTGGTGTTAACTATCAAGTGTTATCGAATCCGGAATTTCTTGCTGAAGGTTCAGCTATTAGAGATCTTCTCACACCGGATCGTGTACTTATCGGTGGCGATGAAACAGTCGAAGGTGCAGCAGCTATTGACAAACTCTCCTGGATCTATGAACATTGGGTTCCAAAAGAAAAAATTCTCAAAACCAATACATGGTCATCAGAATTATCGAAATTAGTTCGTTTCGAAAACAAAAAAAGACAAATCTCGATCTTTTTTGTTTTCTTAGGCAGCTAACGCATTTCTAGCTCAACGTATTTCCAGTATTAACAGTATATCAGCTGTTTGTGAAGCTACAGGTGCGTCGGTTAGTGAAGTTGCCAAAGCTGTCGGACTCGATTCACGTATTGGCAGTAAATTTCTCACGGCTAGCATTGGTAAATCGAGATCGACATTGAATTTCTTTACTACATCGAATCGATCTGTTCAGGTTTTGGTGGTAGTTGTTTTCAAAAGGATGTCTTCAATCTCATCTATCTTGCTGAATCATTAAAACTCGAACCTGTTGCTGAATATTGGCTACAAGTTATTAATATTAACGATTGGCAACGGGGGCGATTTGCTCAAATGATTGTGCAGAATTTGTTTGGTAGTGTTAGCGGAAAACAAATTGCTATTTTTGGTTTTGCTTTTAAAAAAGATACTGCTGATACACGGTAGAGAAAATCAAAGATAAGTTGAAAAAGAAACTGAGAAAATTTATTCATTAGTGAATCATCGAGTATTTATGTTTGCCGGTATTTAATTGCTGAAGGTGCTATTTTACGTATCTACGATCCGAAAGTGCCTGCCAAACGAATCTTTCTCGATCTATCCGAACAAACAGGCAAAACAGAAAAAGAACGTACGAATTGATGATTTTTCAAAAATCGGCATAACAATTATTTTCGTTTTCAGTAAGTGAAAACGTTCAAATTTCAACGAACGCATACGACGCTGCTAAAAACACCCACGCTATTGTGATTTGTACCGAATGGGATGAATTTAGGGTATGAATTTTGGCATTTATCATTAGTTAAAAACTATATCTTTTATTGTTGTATCTTAGACATTAAACTATGAATCAATTTATAGTACAATGCGTAAACCATCGTTTATCTTCGATGGACGTCTAATGCTGGATCATGACCATTTATTAGATTTAGGTTTCAATGTTTTTTGTATTGGAAAAAAACCGCCGATTAATCAATTTCTCAATCAAAGTCCACTTTAATCTACATTCCTTGGGATAACTTGTTTTGTTTTTTGTTCTCTATTATGCCATCGCTCTCTTTTAATCAATTTTTTTTTTTGATTCTCTAATAAAAATTAATCATAATAATAATACGTTGTACTTTTGTTTTCAATCATTTTAGAAAAATGATTACTAATAAAATTCGACCGTTAATCAATGAAATCTTTTCGTTGAATATGCGTAGTCCAATTTTAACATATAAAAAAGTCGGTGCACTTCTTCAACAATATACAACGAGTGATAAACAGGAGAAAATCGAAATACTTAAACATATTGCACAAACCTATCATCCTGATGAACAAACTGTTCGAGCACAAGTTTCTTTGAATCGAACAGAGAACTTATCAACTAAAGATTGGATTCAAACTTGTACGCAAATTCATGATTGTACAACTCCACAATATATGGAATTATTTCATTTGATCGGTCGGCAACCGAATGGCGTCAGTTCACTAGTACATCTTCGTGCCGATCTACTCAAATATCTATCGGACATTGGTAATTATGTACAAAAAGAAAATAATCTTGTTTATCTGAATCTAAAACAAAAATTCGATTGATTAGATTCTCCACAATATTTAAAACGAATGGGCGATTGTCTTCAAGATCTTCTTGCAACATGGTTCACAACTGGTCTACTTCGAGTCGAACGTGTCACATGGCAAAGTCCATGTGAACTTGTCGAACGAGTTTCACAGTACGAAGCTGTTCATCGAATTCGAACATGGCCTGATCTAAAACAACGTCTAGGACCTTATCGGTAGATCGAAAATTTGCGTATTCATTTCCTAAATTTGGCTTTTTCGTAGACGATGTTTTGCTTATACACATCATATGATGCCAAATGATCCTTTAGTTATTCTACATGTTGCATTGATGGATGATATATCAAATTCGATACAGAAGAGTTCGTTTATGATTTGTCAAAGCAAAATGAAAACAGATCAATTTTTCTTTTCGTTTTAGTTTTACATCGAGTGTCGGATCGACATGAAGAAGATCCAGCAAAGATTAATTCAGCGATTTTCTATTCGATTTCATCGACTCAGCCCGGTAAATTTCGAATAATTGTATGACAAAAACTTATTCATTTAAGTTGAATTCATAGGTTTACGAGGTATTGAACTCGGTAATTCTCTAATCAAACGTTGTGTTCGTTTACTCCAAGCTGAATATTCTCAACTAGAAAAATTTTCGTCCTTATCTCCAATACCAGGTCGCCAATTCTTTCTCTTCGTCTCATTTTCATCTTAGTTTTTTTTTTACTTCAGATTTTCGTAAATGGTTAACTGAAGAATTAAATTCACCATCATCATCGACTTTGATCTCTCCTGAAATTCGTACTTGGCTTCAATCACTGTTTGCAACGACTACTTGGCATTTAGATGAACCAACACTCGAACAACTTCGACCGATTGTTATACGTCTTTGTGCATACTATTTAACGCAAGTTAAACATTCGAAAACGGGCTATGCTCGTGATCCCGTTGCTAATTTTCATCTTCGAAATGGTGCCGTTGTTTGGCGTTTAAATTGGCTTGCTAATCGAAGTGAAAAAGGTTGGAAACAATCACTTTCGATGATGGTCAATTATCGTTATTATAACATCGAACAAATCAATCAGAATTGTCTTGATTACATCGACAAACGAACAATACATGTTGATGAACAAGTTTCTCGATTATTATTAGCATAGCTTCAAGCAAGATTTAATTCATCAAGCTAAACTGTCATGAAACAGATTATGTTCGGGTTTTTTTTCTCTTTCGTTAGCTAAGAAACACATTTATTTATTTATTTATTGATTTTATACGTATATGAAGAAGAAAAATAGAGCAAAAATAATTAATTTCGAGTTCAATTGAACAATTGTTGTATGATCATAATTACATAGATCTCGATCACCACAACAAGTCACACAACCCCAACTTCGACCTTCGTCATTGGGTCGGCAGGGTGTCGACGAATGTGTATGATTTATTTGACGTTCACAAGCTTGACGTTTCGTGCAAGATTTTGTTATTAATAATTGATTTAAAATAGCTTAAAAATACAACAAAAATAGTATTTGTTCGAATACAAATTTTCTTTTTTGTTACCAGGCTTAAGGACAATTGTCAGACAAGCATCGAATGTTGGCTGACATTCGGTTGCGTACGTTGAATTATTTGCATTGCATTCTTCATTTGAATATTTCATCGAACATTGATAACAAAGCAAACTTTCAATACCTTGTGAAAAAGAAAATAAATTCAATCGAGACGCTTGTTTTGTTCGTTGTTAAAATGACAAATTGTTTACTTTGGACGTTAAAAATCATCAAGAAAACAAATATTAAAGACCACATTCATTCTGTCTTTGATCAAAATCTTCTGTGATATAATAATACACACTTACAAAGAGAATGGCACTTGCTTGCTCGCTCGAATCGTATGAGATTTTTTCTTGCTTGTCTCTCTATTCTCGCTCTTCTCGAACACGCACACAGTCAACTTAATCCAATCTCTCGAGAGCGAAGCCAACGGGAAAAACTCGCTCGTCTTTGCTTTTCTTTCTTTCTCGACCGGAAGTCAATCATATTGCTGTATAGACGCACTCAGTGTCCTTTTCCTGTATCATTAGAGGTTTCGAAAGAAGAAAAAAAAGAAACAAGAAATCTTTCTTCTTAGTTTTCTTTTTTCTTCTTCGATACAAGAAGAACTGATTGATTGTCATATTTGCCGACGAATCTAATAGAATTAATCGTTCATGACTGAAAACTTATTACGATGTAATAATAAATATTTTATTTATCCATATATGTGATCATTGAGCAGAAAACACACACAAATATTAAGAGCGAGAGAGAGAGAGAGAGAGAGAGAGAAATGGTGAGAAATGTCTACAGATTGTCATCTAAATCGAAATGTGAGAATAAAAGAGAAGAATAATGGCACCGAGAGAAGCAAATGTCAAGAAGACAGGTTAGATATATGTATATATATATATATATAAATACGTATATACATATGTTGCCATTTTCGAAATTAATTCATATCGATTAACATTGCACAACACTTGGATAATCGCATCGATCGTTTAAGGTGTTAAACCAGAGACCTGGTGGACAACTACGACTATAGAGAATGCCATTTGGCAAATTTAGATCAACTGAAAAAAAATAATCTCCAAAAATAAATCAAATAGTTTTCGATTCGATTGACTTACATTGCCCGAAGTAGACACATTCGAAATAACGACCTTGTCGACAATTATGCGGATCAGCAAAACGACCATTGCCTTGACAATGAAAATATTCTTCAAAAACAGAATATGTACTCGTTTTTCTTATTTAGAAAATCAATAAAACAAAACCTGTTTCACATCGTTGACCAGTAAAACCTGGTTTACAGGCACAAACAGTGTTTGATCCTTGTTCTTGACAGGTCGCACCATTTTGACATGAAGCTGCATTACAAAGTGTCTGACCCAAACCCATACGATTCACTAAGAGAACAAAGACGAAAAAATAATCAATTGTTAGTCTTCAATTTCTTTCTTACAAATAGCTGTTTCACAAAACGTGCCACTAAAACCTTTTGGACATTGACAAACTTGTCCATTTGCTTGAGTTGAAGTGCATGTACCTCCATTACGGCACGGACATTGTTCTGCTGCATTATTATTATTCGAACTTTTAGCTACAAAATATAAATAATAGTTCTTAATCGAATTCTTTTCATTTAACTTACAATTACTACTCGTAATCAGAACAGGATTCGATGGTATATTTAATGTTGTTATTCCTGCTGCTGCTGTTGTATTACATTGTGGACGAAAGACACGATCCGGACATAAACATGCGTATGCATTAACAAGATCATAACATGTACCACCGCCCAAACTAAATTTTCAAAGATGTCTTTCAAAACAAAAATCAATTTCTACGGTCTTACCAAGGATTCGAAGCACATTCATTGATATCTAAATCAAACTCAACGATGTGGCATATTTTCATAAGATACGATTTCTACTCAACTGTTTTCACAATAAGCTCCTGTATAACCTTCTCGACAACGACAAGCGAAAACACCACCGTCAACTAGAACACATTGACCACCATTACAAGTATCTCGAGTCGTTGGACTACAAGTTGAAACTGCTGTAACAACATTCGAACTGCCACCTCCACGAAAACGAATATTATTTTCATCGTCATATTCATACGACAACAAATTAGCAGTGGCCGTTGGTTGAGGTGGAATAGTTGGCAAAGCAAACGGATTATCTGCTGAACCTAAAATAAACATAAAAGTCTTCCTTTTTCGTAAGATACGTATTTTTCAACATCATACCCGTTCCATTACACGAAAGATTCAATGTTCCATCTGGACAGATACATACATACGAAGGTCCATTTTGATTTAATTGATAACAAATACCAACAGTGCACGGATTAGATGCACAACCGGAACTAGGCACTTTGACTAGTGATTAACAATAAAATACGATAACCGGAAGTAAAACAAAAGGATTACCGTTGCAATTTTCGCCTATATAACCTTCGAAACATTCACATCGATAGCCTGATCGATCCGATAAACAACGGCCATTGCCTCGGCATGGATCTGATGAACAATAATCAACTTCTACAAAAAAACACATTTCACAATCTTCTTTTTGATTTTCATTCAAATTAACACAAACCTTGTTCACAACGTAGGCCAGTAAAACCCGGTGGACCTAGAAACATGATCAGTTTTCTTCTTTTTTTTCGCAATCATTGTCTTCCATCTCTTACATTGACAACAAGTTGATGATATTTGACCGATATTACATGATGGTTCATTCAGTGAGAAAGGCACACATGTTCCGCCATTTTTACACGTCATTTGAGTACATATTGTATTCGATACTATTCATTCAAAAATGTCTCGTTAGCATAATTCGTCAAACAATACTTACGTGGACAAGTGTCAATTGTTGTATAAGCTACGCCATCGACTTGACACATGCACATATATCCTCTTGGCGCAGCTGTCAATGGTAGACATCGACCTTGCGGACCGCAGGGCAAAGTCACACATGGATCTGAAGTTTTTTGTTTTGTTTTTTCGAAAATAATAATAAAAAAAAAAGAAGAAGTCGAATTACTTTTCGGTGTTGAACAATTTGTCATTTGGATTGAACCGTCAAAACATCGGCAAATGTAACCATTGAGAATATTTGCAGTTATTTCACATTCACCTGGACCGCATGGATTCGGTAGACATGGATCTAAGAAATATTTTTCTCTCTCTCTTTCTATTTCTCTTTCTGAAATTCATTTACTCGGATCAGCGCATTTAAACATCGTATTTTGTCCGTCAGGGCATTGACAATAATAGGGAATTTGTACTTGATTCGTTGCAATGCATTTCCCAACTGGTCCACAAGGCGATGATTGACATGGATCTATCGATCACAGACACAATATATAATATTTTTCCTCTCTCTCTCTCTTTCAATATACTCTTAGCTTCTGTACACAATGTTCCATTCCATTCAGGTAAACATTGACAAAGAAAACCATTTTCTAAATCTGTACATGTACCATTATTCGCGCATGGTTGCGAGAGACATTCATCGATTTCTAGAAAAATCCATTTGTTCATCTTTGACGTTTGCTTTTTTGTTTTTGCTTACCTTGATTACATGTCGGTCCCGTAAAACCTGGATCACATTGGCATGTAAATGAGCCCGATGAATTCGGTTTACAAGTTCCATGTTTATTACAGACATCCGGTGTGCAAACTAGAAGAAAAAAATCTTCATTTTCTCAAACAAAATCATCAATTGTCAACATACCTTGTGCGCCGATGAGATGATAAAAAAACGATGCGAATATTAAACATATAGTTAAGTTGATTATCGATGCCATTGTTGAATAAAACTAAACTGATCGGATTGATGTATGTATATATATATATATATATACAACACACAGAAAAAAAAAGAAAACGAATATAAATTCAATCAATCAACAATCTGATCATATATCGTGTTGAGATATATAAAAAAAAAACTTTTCTTTCTCATTGTTCTCTCGATGTATTCATAATAAAAAATGTTCTCAAATAACTTGATGATATTCTTTTGCGAGAGACGAGACGAGACAGAGGACATATCATATGCTGTTCATTGAGTTTGTAAACAGAATGACAGACATTCGATTGCATCATGTGTCGACATGAAGCATCGGTTCACAAATGAAAACTAATGTTGGTTCACCAAATATTCTATCTCTTTCTTTCGCTCTCTCACTCTCTAATTCTTCGAAAAAAAAAGAGAGTGAGAGAGATGTAGGTGTATATTAATCAAACAACGACAATTGTTGTTCGAAAACAAACAAACGATTTTCTTTTCTTTTCGTTCTATCTATCTACCTTGAATGCCGTCGCGAAACATTTTCTTTAATGAAATGCAAATGATCGTACAGACAAGAGAAAACACAAAATCCATATATTGTTTCAATCAATGAACAACAATTGAATGAAACACATAGACAAATCACCTTGTTTCATTGTTGGATTACTGATTGAGTATGATGATCAGATATTCATACATACAAATGCGTTTGATCTCTCGTCTCATTCTCTGACAGATTAAGACGACTGTATTTGTTGAAAATTAAAACAGAAAAGTATCAATACAACAAGATAAATTGATAATGTTTTATTGTAAAATGAGACGAATATACATGTTTTATGTTTTCATTTGTTTACTAAATAAAGCCACCGCTATGTGAATATCGAATTTCCTATTCTGGTGTTAAAACAAACAATAGATTAAATTTTGATCAATTAAGAAAAATAAACATATTTGATCAAAGAAATTACACGTGGCGGTAATACTCTTTAAATAACTTATTTAACATATTCGTTTTTATATTTTAAACATCTGTGTATTAGATACAATGGATAATCATTAGCAAAAAAAAGGAAGAGTGTACAACTAACTAATCACAAGAAGAGAAGCACAATGGAAAAGAGAGGTTAAACTTTCTTTTCGGATGTAACATCACGTGTTGTATAGAATTGTTGATCGGCTGGTACGCCTTGTCCGTAATCACCTTTGACAGAAACGATAGGTTCATTTGAGCGTTGAGTTGTATGTAAAATACGATCTTTACTTTCGACGACGACAGGTTCTTTAACAAAACCGAATAAATATCTTTTCAAAAAAAGAAATAAATAAACAAACAAGAAAGACATACTATCAAAAATAGTTTTGGTTCCATCTTGAATCCGATGATATACTTGATCGACAAGCTTAGTTGTTTGTTTCGGATAACAAGTCGACAATGCAACAGTTGCAGCAACTGTCGAATAGAATGTTCGACGTACAGCACCACCCTTATGTCCAACAAGTAAACCACCAAGTCCAGCTACAGTTACAACAGCTATTTTCGGTACAAATGTTTCATCATCACGAATATATGCAATTGTTGTTTTCGTATGTGCAACTCCAGTTGCAAGTCCACGAGTGATTCGTCCGCGTAATGCCTGGAGAAAAGAGACATTTCATTGATCATGAAATGAAATCAATCGTACTTTATTATCAGTCCATATTTGCTGTAATGATTGTCTCGTTTGACTGACATACGGATAGAACCAATTATTGTTATTAGTATTATTATTATAGTTGCTTTTTGGTTGATCATCGTTTATCTTTGGAACATATCGATAGATATCATCGTTTTTTCTATCGTAATAAATTGGTAACTAATATAAACAAAATAGAAAATCTGTTTCTTATCGATATGTTGAAAGCTTACATCTCGAACTCGAATAATACGAGAGTTTTTAGTCGAACCATGGCTATTATCGGATGATTTTGACATGAGAATATTGATCTAGAAAACTACTCCGAGGAATTTCTTGAGAACAAATGAAAGTCAGTCCAAAAGCCATTTATTTTTAGTCATCGAAAAAAAAACTCGTGCAACCTATCATAGAATATGACATCTAAGGACATCTACATAGAAAAAAAACTATTATTTAAAGAAAACCAAAAAGACGAAGTTTGTTAGCTGCACTTTTCATTGCGATCGGCGCTTGAATATCAAGTGGAGCTGAGGTTGACGTTGTTGTGCTTATACTCAATTGATTTTTGACCCATTGATACCATGGATCAGTATTCGTTGGTAAGTGTAATTGCTCATTAACCGGTGCTAAATACATTTCATCATACGGTGAATTTTTATCGTTTAAGAAAAGTAAATATTCAGCATTCTGCTTGTATGTATACGCAAAACAAAGACTATTGTATTCATCCGATCGACCGAGAAGATACGGTGATTCTGCATCGTTAAAATTATCTTTTTGCGTTAAATAACCATTGATGATGATCGGCCGTGGTACACGTCGATTATCACTATTTTTTAATACTTCTCTAATTCGAAATCGAATTTTCGAGTCAGTTATTGATAAATTTCCATAATTAGACGATGTTGTATAATTAATTGCTTTGGCACGTACGATAAAATTTGAATTATCAACTAACTCGGTAGGTTGAATGAGTTTGCCCACTGAACATGACTGAATCGATAATATATATCGACCAAAAACGACGCAAAATAATAATACAATTGCCTTCATTCTCCAATTGACGATCTGTATTCTGCCCAGAGACACAGATAAAAACATATATTTATATACTATTTTCTTTCTTGATGAGTCAGATGGGGTATTTCCCTTCCTACATTCTCAGCGTGGGATTCTATCCCATTATTTTTATTGATTAATGAAGCACAGAAAACAAATAATTTTTCATTTGTTTTTTCACCCATTTTAACCACGGATCGGTTGTTGAAGGCGAATGTAATTGTTCATTAACGGGAGCTAATGCTTGACGAGAGAGCGAATAATTTTCATCGAGAAATAATAAGAATTCGGCTTTGAATTTGTATGTATAAGCAAAACAACTTCCGAGTCGTCCATTCGGGCGAACTCGTGTGTATGGAACTGAATGATCATTGAAATCATTCGTATGATTTAGAAAACCTTTGAGTTCAATATAAGTTGGAATCGATTTTGGACCTTTGATAATTTCTTTAACTTTAAATTTAATCATCGAAAAAGTACTATTATCATTCGTTCGAGAATATTTCATTGGTCTCACTCGAACGATAGCAAATGCTTTACTAACTATTTCTTCAGGTGTTGCAATTTGTTTAACTTTACATGTCTGAATAATGAAAATATATTGAATAGAAAAAAGAAGAAAAATAAAAACTAGTCGATGTCTCGTATGTAGCATTGAGTGGTTTGATTGATTGATGAAGGATGATGGATATATAGTATTTTCTTTATCTGTTTTTAACCTATTAATCAAAAGGTTATTATCTAGACAAGCATACGTAGTATTTATGATGATTATATGAGTTTAGGTAGAAATCGTTTTGTTTTCTGTACATATCTAAGCCATTCATTGCCAAATGTTTTCGATAATTCCGCTTCTTCACATCGTATACGCTTAATACCAATAAAAGCTCCCAAACCAAAAATGATTATTTGAATGACAGGATTAAATATATAGTCAATATATAATCGATTTTCGAATAGATTAAAGAATCGACGGTGAATAAAAAACATGCCAATGATTAGAATCGTAGCGAATGTATATGATGGATGTCGAACATATGCATACGGGCCCGCTTGAATTAATTTATGCGAATCACGAATTGTAACTTTGAATGTAAAAAATTTGCCTAATGTTCGAAAACACCAGATTCTACCGAGACCACCAATGATTGCTAATAGAAATCCGAGTATGACAGATGATGTCACCGGTAGAATATCGAGTGATGGATTCCAAATTTGAGGAAATAAACAGTAGATTTCATAGGCCGTAAAAAGCCACATTTGTGTTTTCATAATTTTCGGTGAATGTTCGAAAAAATGCGATGCACCAGAGAAATCATTTGCAATATGATCTTTCTCATTATTTTGATTTGGATTCGTAACCGCAATATGATAGAGAAGATTGGTGATGAAAAGTAAAGCGATTTGAATAAGTGCCAACATTTATTTTGATTTAATAATTAAAATAGAAATAAATTTGACTATTTAAATAATGAGGATATCTTATCAATGAAAATAGATAAAAAAAAGTATTTATTGTAACGTCCTAGGCGAACTTTTTTTTGAATTTCTTGACCTGTGCAATTTCAATCGCTAATTTATAGGATGCGTGTGCTTTTGAATAATCATTCATATTTTCATGAGTTAAACCTATACGATTATACGTAACAGCTAAATCGTGATGATTGGCAGGAAGTATTTGTTGCTTGATTGTGAGTGATTTTTCAGAGTAAACAATTGCATTAGTATAGTCATGTAATTTGGCATACACTCCACTCATATTATTGTAGTTGTAGGTATTTACCAGGCTCGAAAGTGGTAATGGGATTGATTTTTCTTCAATACTAATAGTTTTCTCGTAAAAACGAATGGCTTGTTGATAATCTCCTTGTTCAGCTTTCATTATTCCAAGTTGATTGTAAATATGTGCTTTTGACGTATTCCTAGTTTCTAGTGCAAGAAACCCTCAAGATTCTTGAATATTTTTCTCTTTAAATGATATAGTTGCATACATGAATGATGGTTCGATTTGATCCATTTTTTTCATTGAGAGCACCACATATGGACGAGAGATTTCAGTGAATACACCCTTGATTTTACACCAATTCTTTGTTCATGTTTCATGATACGTTTTGTTGCCACAGAAAATAAAAATAGTATTTACTTGAATAAGATCATGTATTTGTGGAACAACGTGTTGATTCAATGATCCAGATATAATTATAGATAGATGCCTTGTCATTGCGTATATTTTCAAGATTCGTTACTAGCCATCTTTTTTTTAATGAAAAATGAATTATTGCTTATGAAGGTTTCTTTTCTATTGAGTGCATTTATTTTTGTCGGTCTTCTCATTTCTATAGGAACATTGCTTAAAAATTTAGCTTGAATGCAATTTATCAAGGAGAAAAAATGCTTTATTTTAGAGATCAAACAATTTCTGATCGATATGTCCAAACAGTTTCATTCATATTTGTAATACCGAATGCTTTCAATTTTTCAAACATTGATAGATCATCAGCAATCTTTTCTGTTTCTTCTCTATTACCGGACCAAAATGGTATATGATGAAGATATCTACCAAATATTGATTCACTAAAATGAAAATACATTTGCGTATTTAAGATATGTGCATGCCAGGCTTTATCAATCATTTCTGATGGTGAACCATTTAGATTATTTCTCAATCCAGTATAAAAATTTTCTAATTCAATAATTGAGTTCACTGCATCTTCTTGACTCATATGTTCGTGAAGTTGTAACCGTTCATTTAAATACATCAGATCGTTATCTGGCAATGTAACAATATTGAAACATAGGGTAGACAACTTAAATAAATGAAAGAATAATAAACCAAAAATAACTATAAATAAAGAACATAAAATATGAAAAATTCTTTCATTGAAAAAAATGAACTTACAAATTGGTTTCATTTTAATTAATGAAAAGATTTGTTCGGCAAGAACAATTATGTTGAGAAAAAGCCTGTTGGCTATATATAGACCTAGCGCAGGAAATTACCAACATGACGTCTTGTAACAATAACATCAAGAAATGCCAAGTCGAGAAAACCCAGACATGACAGAAAGGGAAATATCGAACATACTTGACACATATGTTTAGATCTTTTATTATTACAAGAATTAACTTTGAAAATTCCATGTATTAACACTAGATCTGTCGTTCTATATATACTCAACAAACTCGAATAGTAAATGTAGACAATGTATAAATTATTATTCATCGTATCTATTCTATTCATGGTTACTTCGTGTTTTGAATTCATGGAATCTAACATGGACTTTGGCATGGCACGAGGTGAAATGATTCGGCAATTGTTACAAATCCCAGTTAAAGCACTTAATCTTGGCCATTGCTGTCGTAATAATTGCATCAGTACTTGCGGTGTCTGTCGAGCACATTAAAATGCAATGCATAAATAACTTCATCTCGAGAATTCTTTAATCAAGAAAAATTTGTAGTAACCGTAGTTAATTTTATTTAAAATATGTCACGACCATTTTTTTTTCATGATCGAATTATTAAAGAAAACTACATTAAACTAGAATAATCCTGGCAAAAATTGTTTTGTTTTCGATACATATTGAGTCCATTCATTGCCGAATGCTTTAGATAATTCTTGTTCTTCAACTTTCACACGTCTTCGAAGAGAAATGAAGATTACAATACACAAAGTTAAAATTCCTGCAGGGCCACATAGAATTTGAACCCACCATTGATTTGGAAAGAAGTAAATTAAACGTTGTTGGATGAAAAGAAGTCCAACCATTAAAATATAAGCAAATGTATACGATGGATGTCGAACATATGCATATGGACCTGTTTGAATTAATGTATGACCACGACGAATAGTAACTTGAAATGTAAAAAATCTTCCCAATGTTCTATAACACCATATTCTACCTAAACCACCAATAAACACCAAACTAAAACCAATCATTGAAGTCCATGTAAAAGGTAAGAGATCTACAAATGGCGATACTTGTGGATAAAACATTGGAATTGCCGATGGTATTAAACCTTGAAGAAGTAAATATAATGCTTGATATAAAACCATCAACCATATCACAATTTTACCCAACGAAGGCATATAAGTACTGAAGAAGAATATTATACTGCCTTCATTTGAAACATAATCCGTCTTAGAAACTTCATTTGGATTTGTAATGCCAATGTGAGCAATTGATGTAATTAAAATCAGTAAAAAGCATTGAAAAAGTGGATACATAATTTTTCTTTTTTCTTTTCTTTATCTTAAAATGATATCTTTAATAGTTCGTGAGAAACGTATGATTCTTTTTTATTGCGTATATATATATTTAAAAAAAACAAAACAAGCATACACATAAAATCGACACTCGTCAAAAAATTAAAATCTGAAAGACGCGAATTTCTTCTTTTTCAATTATCATTAATCCATTTTTCTACATTTTTTCGTTTGACATTCGCCGAATATTCTTCTGTATCTTCATGAATCGATTTCAAACGATTTTCATCATTATCTTGAAAGAATTCCTCGTCAACATTCGTATTACTGTTCATGAGAAGAATATTTTTCGATTGTTCGAAATAATCATGTTGTTCAATTTGACTAATTGCACTACAACCCGACGGTGTACGTGAATGTGTTTTCAAATGTGGTTTTATCTGAATCGATGTATCATCGAGAACAGTTGCACCATCGGATAATGTTCGTTGATGTTTTTTCTTAGTTGTAACTGTTTTACCGTTGACATCGAATGTTCCACTCGATGCACGTGTATGTTGTTTTTTAATTGAATTAATTAATTGTGGATCGATGAAGATTGTCGATGTGTCTGAAGTTTGTCGTGAATGTGCATAATGTGCAGGAACTTTAGGAACTTTCGAAAGAGATTCATTTGGAATTGTATTTATAATCTGATGTTTAATTGGTTGTTGTTTTTGAAAGGCTCGATGAAGTATTTTGTAGAATTCTCTACTGTTCAAACCGTGCGATGTCGTTGGAATTGGTTCATCTTGATGATTAGCAATATTATCAAGAATTTGTTTATATGCTCGTTGATTTTCTTGTGTAATATCAACGATTTGTTTGTAGATTTCTTCAGCACCACTATAATCAAATATGCCAACAGTTGTTATACGTGAAATCTTATTTAAACAACGTCCAAGCTTTTGACGATTCAATGTGAATACATAGGAGATGTTCTGTTGTTGACAAAGATCGATGATTTGATGGATTGCATCATTGAGTCCACCTTGACTTTCAATGGATTGACAATCCGGTGCGATTAACACGCATTTTAATCGTTGTAAACGTAGATGTTTAGTTACTTCTCGTATGCCATGAACGAATCGACGTTTTTGTCGAGCACGTTCAGGATTATTTTGTAATTGTTGTTTTTTTCGATCTTGAAAACGTTTCAATGCTAATAGAAATTGAATACATAATTCGTCTAATTGACGATCGATTAATTGCGAACAATAATCACGAAAACCAGCATCGTGTATTTGCTGTTTAACATCAGGTTGATTAGCATAGGGTGTTTGTAGTTGACTTGCAGGTTCATGATCAAGAAGAACATCATCATCATCATCTTCGTCGTCCTCCTCCTCTTCGGATTCTTCAGTGCATGAAGCACTTGTATATTCATCTGATTGAATAACAATCGGAATTTGTGGATGCAATTGTTGACGTTGTTTTTGATTTTCTTCGAGTTCTTTATTGATGATTCGTTTTAATTTCGTTGGTTTTCGTGGTTTCGGTGTTTCACGTTCTTTGCCACGTTTAGGTACGGGATTTGAATCGAGCGGATTAGCGGCTTTGATTGTTGGAGATACTGATTGTTTGTTCGATTTGGAATGAGATGTTTGAGTTGATGTCGTGAGTGCATTGAACATATCGGCAAGACAGACTTGATAGGAATGTTTAGCTTTAACTTTTGATTTACTGATTAAACCTGGAGTTGACGCTATCAAATTGAGAAATGTCGTTGTAAAGAGAAAAATGAAATTGAAATGACTAACTATTCGTTTTTGTCGACTCGGATTTTTGTTCAATCACAGAAGAGACTTCTTGTCCAAGTGCTGGAAAAGCTGAACTATCTTCGAGAGAAAATGTCACTAGTTCAGAAACGAGAGCAGTTGGTTCTTCTGTCGATTTTTTCTTCTGTTTTTTCGAACGTTTCTTTTCTGTTACGATAGGTTCTGTAACAACTATAGGTTCAGATTCTTTTTTGATTGAAGGACTTCGATCAGTTCGAGCAACTGGTGTAGCAACGACTTTATTCCAAGCAATTGTGGGCGTTCTATGAAAAGAAATTATGTCTACATAAAGCTCTATATGAAATTTACTTCGAGTCCGTTGATGTTGATGTCGATGGAATATTCGACAGACTCGGAAAATCTTCATTTCGTAATTTAAACGACGGATCATTTTTATGTTGATTTCGATTGTTTTTTCTCGTATTTCGTTGCTGTTGTTGACGACGATTCGGTTGCGAAGGAAAAGATGAAATCGGATAGTATGGTACAGCTGGATAACAAGTATTTGGCGGTATGAAAACGATTTGTGTTGAATTATCGTTGATTACTGATGGATTTGGAATATTAACTATCGGATAGATGATCGATGGTGGTGGTGGTTGTTCAATGGGAACGAATGAAAATGATGGGACGAATTCTTTTGCATCAGCTGAAAGACCTGTTGACGTTGTCATTTTACATACTAATTGTCGAAAGAAAAAAAGATCAGTAAGAGATGTTGAAAATCGGTATTTTATGGACCAATGAAAAAAATCATTTCATAAAAATTCAATAGCAAAAATCATTCGAATAAAAATCAAGAAAATAATTTTTATTTTCAAAAAAAAATGCTCAAATTTTTTCTTCACATCGATTGTAGTGACATTCGATTCTTTTTCGTACTGACGAATATAACAACCAACCAACCAACTCTACATACATAAAAGTACTCGACTCGTGCTTGTTACAGCTTATAGTCTAGATAACGCTCATGTTCATATGATGACAACTGAAAATCAGCCGATACGTTACTGGTTTGCATTGATATTCTCTTCGATTCTTTCAGTTATTGTTGCACTTATAATTATCGCACTTTGTAAACATTCGATGTGTTTATTTTAAACCAAATTTTATTCGTTTGCTTTCTTCTAGGTTGGTATTTATTGTGGAAATTTGTTTTGAGTCGTTTCGGCGTCATTCGTGCCTTATTGCAGATTAATACGAACGATCAACCGCCTCAATCATCTTCAAATTCTCGCACGTCAACGTCAACATCTCGTCGTCATCAAGTCCGTCGAGAATGACATTTCCATTAATTCGTTGTTTATCTCTCACTAGTCTATCCGCCCTTCTAACCTATCATTATACTCGTTCTATTTATATTCAACGTGAATCATTATGTACATCGAATGAAGCTTGGTATCGTTCATTACCATTACGTGAAACATCTCGATTTTGGTCTCGTCTTTTGTCGATGAATATCTATCCTCGATCATTACGACAAACACTCTACACATATTTTGCACGTGTATTCGATGCTGATGTCAACGAATGTGAATATGGTCCTGATCAACTTGATTATTATCGAAATTTTGGCGAATTCTTTCGACGAAATCTCAAGCCCGGCGTTCGACCCATTGATCCGCTAAGTCCGGTTGTTTCGCCGTGTGATGGCGAAATACTTGCCAATGGTCTTGTGACGTCAGTTGATGACTTAAATCTGAATATCAAAGGTTATCCATATACAATCAAAGATCTATTTCAATTCGATCAATATGAAATCGAACGTTTACAAAAGAAACAATCGCAATCATCGCTCTTCTATGTTTGCATCTATTTAAATCCAGGCAATTATCATCATTTTCATAGTCCAGCCAAATGGAAAATACGCGAACGTCGTCATATAACAGGCGAATTAATGAGTGTTCGACCGGAATTTATTCTTTGGATTCCGAGTCTACTCTTATTAAACGAACGTGTCGTCTATTTAGGTGAATATGAAAATGGTCTCATGACTCAAACAATGATCGGTGCAACAAATGTCGGTTCAATTGACATCTATTTCGATAAAACATTGAAAACAAATCAAAAACTCGATGATTATACATTTCGTATATGGAAAGAGAAAATACCCGATTACGAATGTGATAAAGGCGATGCATTTGGAGAGTTCAAATTGGGCTCTTGTATTGTTCTAGTTTTTGAAGGACCTGAAACATTCCAATTTCAGCATCATGCAGGTGACAAAATTCGTGTTGGTGAACGATTGTGAACAAGTTTTTTTCTTTCTTTTTCCGCCCAGTGATTTTTCTTTTTTGTGTGCCATGAGAAAACTATGCAAGCATAATTCTACGTTTCAGATAAGATTTTATGGCTCCAAATAAAGAACTAACTGATCTATCGAAATTGCGTTCTGTTGAACCGATAAATACCGATCCTAATGCAGCACCATTGACTACATCCGAAAAGCTCAAACATAATCTCGATATGTTCAAAGAAGTGTCAAAAAATCGACCACTCGGAGAAATACTTTGCTTTAAAGAAGCGCTCATCTTCGGTACAGAAATTCATTTGAATTGATATCATCAGCATTCTTTCTCTCTAGGCATACCGGGTTCGTTTTTATGCGGTATGGCTGCATTTCTTCTGACGACCAATCGTAAACGAGTGTTTCAAGCAGCGATTCTGTCACTGCCTGTTTTAACTATCGGTCGTTTTACACAGTGTCGAGCTGTTAAACAACACGAACGAAAAGCAACTGTACTCGTGTCGAAAATGGTTCGAGCTAAAATGTTAACCGATGGTACGGCTAAACAAGAAGAATTCGAACGTTTATTTAGTAAATCTCGAGTTGAACTAGCTGAATTTGAACGACAACTCGATGATATTATTTCTAAACAACAAACCGGTGGAACTTAACATTAAAATCTTTAGATTAGATTATTTTCTCCTTCTGTTTTTTTTTCATACTGTCGATAACTATAAATTGGTTTTCAATTTCTAGATAAAATAAATGGCAGCAGTAACACGAACAGTTCTTATCACTGGTAGTACTAGGTATGAATACGCGTTTGAATCAGCTTTATGCACGTTTTGTTGTTGTTCTATTTTCAAGTGGTATTGGTCTTGGCATTGCTCGTTCATTTGCTAAAGCAAAATACAATATTATTTTCAATGGTCTTGAAAAAAACGGAAATGAAATTGCAGCCACTACAGCGAAAGAATTTCAAGTTGATTACATGTTTTCACCCGCAAATGCTTTACATAGTGATCAATTACGTACAATGGTTGATGAGGGTCTCTCGAAATTTAAACAGATCGGTGCGCTATTCTTTTATTTTAATAATAGAATGACAAGTCTCTTATGTTGTTTTTTTTTAATTTTTTTGAAGATGTTCTCATTAATAATTGTGGAATTCAGCATGTTTCACCGATTGAAAATTTTCCCGATGAAAAATGGTCTGATATTCTTCGTATAAATCTTTCATCCGCTTTTATTCTCACCAAAGCTTTAATGAAACCGATGAAAGAAAATAAATTCGGTCGAATCATAAACATTGCATCAGCACACGGCTTATTCGCTAGTGAATATAAATCAGCTTATGTTGCTGCTAAACATGGCGTCTTAGGTTTAACTAAAGTCACAGCACTCGAAGGCGCACCATTCAATATCAATTGTAATGCCATATGTCCTGGCTACGTTCGAACGCCACTTGTCGACAAACAAATACGAGATCAAGCCAAATCTCATGATATCTCGGAATCCGAAGTTATTCCTCGTGTTATACTTCAAAAACATGCCGTCAAAAAATTTGTACCCGTTGAATTAATCGGGAATCTCTCGTTATTACTTGCTGATGAAATGAGCGCTACATTGTAAGTTCTTCTGCTAGTTTTTTTTTCTATATAAATGCATGATACTTTGTTTTAATTAGAACCGGAACGGCAATTCCAATTGATGGTGGGTGGTCTGCACAATAGGAAACTCATTTTTTTATGGCCCCGGTTTTGACAGAGACAAAAAAAACACATCGTATTCCTGTAGGTTATTTTTTAATAATCTTAGAAGATTTTCCAACTTATTTTCTTTTTAAATAAAATTTGAAGCACGTAAACGTGTCTTATGTGAAAGTAATGAAACTTTTCAAGTGGTTGGCAGTTGTTTTCTATGTTTTTCTCCTCTCTTTCTTCGCTTCTTTTGAAGGAAAAAATTAGATATTCTAGTTTCGTTTTGATTCTTCATAATTCAACGGAAATATATATTTCTCGGCAATTATAAGTGTGTGTATTGTGCAAAGTGTCAACGAGCTGAACAACAAGAAAGTCAGTGTTGTTGTTTTTTTGTCTCTATTAAACAGGAAAAAGTCACACCCAACTCCTACTGAAAAATCATGCAAAATTGATTTTCTATCCCATTTAGCATATGTTACACAAACGAGATAGTTTCATTTATTGTTTATTATGTTTGAGTTAATACTTCTGAGACAAAAAAAGAAAATTTCTTGTCAATGAGTTTTCAACAAGCAACTTGTCGTTCGAACAAGACGTTCGTCGATTTGAGACAAAAAATGAAGACATTCATCAGAAAGAAAATATCTTCTGTTTTTCTTCCTCGACTCTTCAGTCAAGAGATCTTCCTCTAATGATACGACCGTTTATAAATTATCTATCAACACTATAAACAAAGATAGTCGATGGAAATCTAGTTTTTTTTCCCCGTTGTCTCTCCATCTTGCTCTCTGCTCGCTATATTTATGTCAACTACAATTGGAATAATTATTTTCTTCTTAGTTTTTTTTTTCTCTTTTCCATACTCAAAATATGTTCTTGCAAATATGCTGTATGTAATTTAGAAGACAATATCGAGAGAAAACAAAAGTCACAATGAACAATAATTCATCGGTCATAAACGATTCATGTTCGTTCATAGAACGTGTTTACACGGAAGATTATGTTTTTTTTAAATATTTTTATGCGACCTATTTACGATTTTTAATTGCACCTGGAATACTTCTCAATACTATTTGTGTTCTTGTACTTTCACGACCGAGATTATCAACAAAATCAACGACTGTTCTTTTTCTTCGTTATCTTGCTCTATTCGATATTTTATCAATAACATTAAAATATATTCGACAGGAAATTAATTATCAATCAATAAGCAAACTCAAATTCATTCCATTTCTAACGCCAACATTCTGTCAAACATTATACATTGGTATGAATACATGTATTTCTATAGCCATGTGGACGATTGTTTTGATGAGTTTGTAAGTGTTAATCAGAGAATTTTTCTTTAAGATAAATCGAATCTAATTAATTGAAACCGTAGAGATAAGGCCGTTGCTGTGAGTAATCCGCTGAAATCTTCGATTTGGATAACGTATACACGAGCATCATATTCGTTCTATACGATCAGTTTGATACTTTTATTGGCCAATTTATCATTTATACAACTTTCGGGTGTTCGACAAGCGAATAATAATCAAAATTATTGTGGACTACAAAAAGATACATTGATTGTCGACATTCTAACGGCTTCACTTTTGCCGATTAGTAAGTTATTTTCGATTGATATTTTCTATTCAATTAAAATGATTCGTTTACTTTCAGCTGTGATTACGGCAGCTAATATATTCATTGTGATAGTCTTACAACGTTCATCAAAATTTCTCGTTCATACACCTCCAATCGTCAAATCAACAATGACATTGGCTGTGCCGAGGTCATCTCAAACACTATTAAATTCTTCAAAAGAAAATGAATCAGTTCAAGAACTTAAACGACGTACAAGTGCTCAAATAACACGCATGTTATTAGCCGTTACTATATCATTAATACTATTCAACATACCGAACACGATCTATCTAATCTATAAAACACTACATATATCAGATGTAACATTTTTTCAACGACCATGTCATGAAACATCCGATGAGGAAATACGTTCATATAAGATTTCATTTTATTCATCGATGATTCAAGATATACTTTCGGATTTGCCACATATCGTCAATTTTTTTCTTTATTGTTTAGCTGGACAAAAATTTCGAACGATTCTATTCGATGAAATCTATTTATTTCTTATTAAAATTCGTCTAATTAAACAAACACAGCCACGTCCAATGATGAGAAGTTCTGTATCAACGAGTGCAACAGCGAACCTACCAAGATTATCTCAGCCCAGACTATCGAATATAAACATGAACCGAATGACAAATTGAGAGTGTCGTTTTTTTTAAATCAATAATAAAACTAAAAGTCCCTTGACATTTTCTTTTCTCTTGAAAGGCAAGGCAAGGCTGTTTTTCTTTCTCGAACAAGAAAAGAAAATGGCAGTACGCTATTGATTGATTTGCAAAGCATCAGATCACTGATCGACTTGAACATAAACATTTATAATGAACGATTTTAATTATGATGAAGATACACAAATAATACTTATGTATCTTGGCATTTTCTTTATCGTACTGTTTCTTCTACTTGTGATTTATTTAACAATTCAACGATGCAAAAAATATTTGATCTATCAAATGAAAGTAAAAATGCAATTTTGTTTTTTTGAACCATATATTTATCTCATAATACCTGATTTTTAGTTTGACACTGAACGAATCCAAGAGAATAATTTTCAAGTCGGCTGACACTAATATTTTAGATGACTGTTATCGAGTTCTTCTTGTTTTTTTCTATAACTATTATTTACATCAAAGGAAGACGATTAAAGATTATCTTACGCTTTACTGATTGAAATCTTTTTCTCAGTTATCTGTGCTTCAATAAGCAATATGTCTCAAATAAAAAGAAAAAATTGAGAAGGAAGTAGGCGAAACTGATAATCTAACTTTGAAATAGAATTCATTAGCTACAAATCCTTATTGTTGATGGTGAGACAAAAACATGTGGGTGCAATTTTTGAGTACTTTTGGCGTATGAGATAGGACTGATATTCTTGGTTTTTTTTATTTCAGATTAATATCATTAAAGCAGTATATTCATTGTCTGCAGAAAAAAGTATCGAAAACGTTCAGATAATCCTTTGAGTTCTTATTCTAATAGTATGATTTAGATTCTTTTATTGACATTTGTGATCGAGTTCATCTCAAAGGTGAATTCCTATAATTGACTTTCTCAGATTTAATAATTACAACATTTCGAAAGTAACGAACGATTAGCATTTTTAAACGTATTTATTTATATTCATTAGGAATAGATGAGTAAATATGACTATTTATTCGTATTCATAAGCTTCAAATCTATGTTAGCCATTAGTTCTTGTATTTTAATGCTTTTATACTAATTTTTCTATTTATAAAAAATTAAAACAATTTACGAACTCCACTTAGATGCAAATTATAAGAGGAAGTAGTACAGAATGATAATAATTTGAAGGTCCACCCTCAGGTGAGAAGATACACATTTACTTTTTAAAAAGTCGGCTATTAAGTGGATGCTCATGATTGACTCGAGCATTTCATAATTTTTCTTTTCTCAAAAAAATTTAACTTACTTCTAAGGCGTGACGATACTCCGAAAAATAATAGACCGAAAAATATTCATACAGGATTTGAAGTTTAATTTCTTCCTTGACGTCATTTCTGGTCCGAAAAAAACAAAGAATTTTGCCCATAAACAAGTATATAATAATGACTTATATTTTATTTTCTTGATTGGATTTTTACGCATATTTTTAACCTGGTGATGTTTAACTATCAGTCAGTTGAGAATTATTTATTACTATTTCACACGATATTCAATAGATTAGAATGTTCTTTTCTATGAAAAAGAACTTGATGAATAAGTCACATTGTAGTCTCGTAAGTAAAGCCTTTTAATAGGATCTATTCGGTCTTTGAGACATAGTCAAGATGTTTACATTCTGTTGTTAATATTCGTCATGCATTTTTACATATTTAACTCGCTTTTTGTCTAAACGGAATAGACTAATGGAAAGTATTTTCGTTTCTATTTATCACCTCGATGATCCTATTAACTACGATTATCCTTCAATTTTTAATTGAAAACACTATCAACAACTGTCTTTTTCTTACTTTCCATACGAAACCAATCAGTATTACAGCGAGTGGGAAAACCTTTTTTCTAATTGCCTCAAATTACCATGTAGTCCTTTTTTTCATTTCCTCTTCATTATTGATTGAACTTCGCGACATGCAATGTTTTCTACGAGTTTCTTTTTCTCTAACTCAATTCTCTGTTAAATTTCAGACGACTCAAACATACAAACAATGAACGACTCAGTACTCCGTGAGAGTTCATGTTCATTACAAGAACGTGTTTATACGAAAGATTATCTTTTTTTCAAACATTTCTATACGACCTATTTACGTTTACTAATCATTCCTGGAATACTTCTCAATACTCTTTGTTTATTTGTTCTTTCACGGCCACGATTATCAACGAAATCGACCACCATTCTTTTTCTTCGTTATCTGGCCATTTTCGATGCCTTGTCAATAATCTTGAAATATATTCGACAAGAAATCAACTATCAATCAATAAACAAACTCAAAATCATTCCATTTCTGACGCCGGCATTCTGTCGAATATTGTACATTTGCATGAATACATGTATTTCCGTAGCTATGTGGACAATTGTTCTAATGAGCTTGTGAGTTTGATGACAGCAAACTTCATTTTTGAAAATTAGAACGTAATTATCTTTTTTTTTCTTTTAGAGATAAAGCAGTAGCTGTGAGCAATCCGTTGAAATCTTCGATTTGGATAACATATAAACGAGCATCATATTTATGGTTTATAATCAGTTTCATCCTTTTACTAACGAATCTATCGTTTATTAATTTATCAACTGTTCGACAGGCAAATAACAATCAAAAATATTGTGGATTACAACAAAATAAAGATCCATTGATTGTTGATATTATAACGGCTTCGATTTTACCGATAGGTGAGGGAATATTTTTGATAGAAAAAGAACATGTTTTTTTCTTCAACTTTGCTCTTAAATTTAGCTCTAATTACAATTGCAAATATTATCATTGCAGTTGTTTTACATCGAGTGCCACGTTCGTCATTATATTGTTCATCATCAGAGACATTCTCGCGAGAATTTAGTGATAACGATTCGAATCTTGCACGACGTCCATTCCTACGAAAATTCAATCAAAATCAATTGTCATACAAGCCAGCAACACGTTCAATATCATTTCAAAGCAATCCTCGACGTACAAGTGTTCAAGTAACACGAATGCTTCTAGCTGTAACTATATCATTAATATTATTTAATCTTCCCAATACAATTACATTTGTCGTACGAAAAATCTATGATCCACGAGTTTTATTATACGATCGTTTATGTCATGATATAACCGATAATGAAATTCGTTTGTACAAAATTTCATTTTATACAAGTGTTATACAAGATATACTTTCGGATTTGCCGCATATTGTCAATTTTTTTCTCTATTGTTTAGCTGGAAAAAAATTTCGACAAATTTTTCTCAATGAAAGTCAATATTTTCGTTTACGAGCATTTCTACAAAAACGTAAACAACAGTACTATTTAGCAACTCAATCATTATCAAATCACGCAGCCGACAAACTTTGTTTTCCACGAAAATCGTCAATTAATATAATGTTTAATCGGAAACAAGAGCAATTAATATTCACGAGTTCAAATTCAAATGAAAATTCACCGAAATAAAAAGTTAAACAAAAAAATACATTGAATCTATTCTATTTTATCTTTTCTTTGCCTTTATAAAATAAAGAGAGAATTCATTGAAACTTCATTTCTATCATCGTAATTAGGCATAATAATGGGCTATCGTCTAGTATGCAAATACATATACATCCGTCTATCATTGTCAATAAAGAATAAAAGAGAGAAGTTATCTTCAAGGAAATTAGATTTCTATTTATAGACTCAAATTATTATTACGCTGTAACTCGATCGATACTTGTTTATATTGAATGTGTTGATGCTGTTATTTTATCTATTCTTTGCATCATTTATTTATTAATTAATCGATCTCAAAATAAAAACATATAGAAAAATTTTGTTTTTGACAATAACAAAATTTATTCTCAGTTGGAAAACATATATTTTTCTTAATATTTAATTATGTCTTTTAGTTTATTATATAGCTCGTTCTATAATTAATGTCGGCCGAGGCGTCATCCGTTGTTTTTTTGATCTGCCGATATATAGCGACCTCAATCATTTGATTTGTCTGCGTAATGCATTTTCTTTCTAATAGAATTTAACATTTACTAGGGTTTGCTTAGTTTTTTTCCTCTTCTTTTTTTCTATTGACACTTCTGACACATACATACATACATACATACATATTGCATGCATGCATGTATAGTCTTCGATTTCTATTTTGTCTTCGGCTTAGATTGTTTTTTACCTCGTTGAATGTCAATAGGCACGAAATATAACGAGATTTTAAAATCACTATTTACGATTTTCAGTAAGTGCAAATTTTGTTTTTCAAAATTAAAAGAAAGTAATCAAAGGAAATTAATTTTGAAAAATAGACGCCTAAGTATCTTTGAGGACATATGAATAAAGTAGAACGACCTTCAATTAAATTAATTGTTATTTTATTTTCTAAAGTCAAAAAATTCCTTGATGTTATTTTTATTTGTTTTTTTCTTCTTATTTTTTTATCTCGAAGACGATTCATCGACTGATGTCAATTGACGTTCATTTAGATCGGCAGTACTACTAGATCTCTCGTTCTATTCTAATCAGATTAATATACATACATATATATATATATATATTTCTTTGACTTTGAATTTACACATAAATATAAAAGTCCTTGCTTGAAACGATGTCATTGACGTAGTTAGATAATTAGTTTATTTATTGAAGTCATAAAAATGGACTTTTTTCGGTTTTGAAAGAGTATAAAAGTATGTGTATATTTATAGATCGTATATCAACTGACATTTTCGTTGTATTGGCCTTGATTGTATTTTTTTCTTTCAACCGAAAAATACTTCGTGTTGTTTTTCGTAAATAGAATTTAAAAAAAAAAAGAAGGAAGATTTTTGGGTACGAGGGTTAGATTAATCAAAGATACAATCAATGTTTTATTGTTATTATTGTGACAGCTGATTTTCTTCTCATAAAAAATAACATCGAACGAATAGGGAATGTCGAAGAGAAAAAGAAGAAGAAGAATAACCCTTTTACTTGAAAAACAAATGCGGGCCAACAAATAAACAAGCCAGAAACGAGAACTCTTTTTTTTCTTCTTTTTCTTCTTATTTTTCCTTCTTTTTCTTTTACATTCATACGCACATCATCAGCATATTCTTACTGCGTTCATTAATAAAAAGAAGACGAAGAAAATCTTTCTGACAGAACCTGTCGCCCTCCTCCTGTTTACTGTACCTTTCGACTCAAAATAAGTTTTTTTTTTCTTTCTCTTTTTCTTCGTATTTCATTATAGATATGCAAAACAATTTGACTATTGTTCTAGTCAAATCATTGGAGACAATTTGTTTATTATGAAACTGTCATCCATACAATGAATACGACGAATATAAACGTTCTCGCACGATTATGAGAAAATTTTTCGGTCAAAAAACACGAGACAAATTCGCATTCAATATGTCATTAACGCCGATCGCCAAAGAAACTGAATCGAAAACGGATGATAGTTGTGAAAAAACGAAAAAACTATTTGTTATTGTTTCAGGTAAAATTTTTTTTTGATGCAAAATGAAAATACAAAGAAAAAGGTCATTTTTGTTTATTTTCATAGAAGTTGATTCACATACAATTCCATCAACATCAACTCAAACAGCCGATAGTCATCTATTGAGTGTCGATGAGTGTGATTACAACGAGTCAACCGTATTACTACCAGTTCGTCAACGTTCGTCGACATGTACAAATTCGAATGGCATGCGTTCACGAGAATCCATGTCCATGCCAAGAAAATCTCTTGAAGATCGTCTTCGTCGACGAAGTTGGATGGCATGTCTAACAAATAATTGTTCAACACCGGATGCCATCATCGTCAATCAACAAACATTGAATCTCTTGCGATTAAAACGTTTTCGTTTGGGACAATCCGAACCAAATCTCAGTTCTTTACAATCAACACCGATTTCATCAACGAAAACTTCGCCACGAACATCAACAGCAACAACAACAACAACAACAACAACAGGTTCGTCGTGCCTATCACAACGATCGAGTATGCGACGTCCAAATCTATCCGGTTCGAATTTAATTCATTTAAAAAATGCTTTTCGAAAACAATTATCTCCACAACAACAACAACAATCAAGTAATCAAGAACCAACACATGACCTGTCGGTTCACGATGATCAAACAAATCGACGATGGTCGTTGACATCAGCACCATCGTCAAGTGGTTATGGTACAACATCACCACCAAGTTCACAATATTCATCATTTGAACGTCTTCAACACCAACAATTTATTTGTACATGTATATCAACATCAGATATTCATCCACATGATGATTCTCAACATTTAGAATCTCGTTCTATATCAATGTCATTACTCGATGCTAATATCTCATCCATATCAAATAAAATGTTACTTGTACCCGATCAAGATATAAATACAATGGCTTATATTTACAAAGAACGATATCCCAAAGCCAAAGTACAAATGGAAGAACGTTTACAAAATTTTCTTGATACATACAAATCTGTTGATAAATTTGAATATTGTTCCGATGGTTCAGCTCGATTTATTCATAATCAAATTATTGAATTAGCTAAAGATTGCCTAGAAAAATCTCATAATGATTTAATTACTTCATTTTATTTCACTGAAATGACTGATAATCTCGAACGATTATTATTAAATGCGAAAGAAAAATGTCCACAAGCCATAGAACATCTTCAGACTGTTGTTCGAAAATTATTATTAACAACGGCTCGATCAGCTCGTTTACTTGAATGTTTACATTTCGATCCGGAGAATTTCCTTCGAACTCTCGAAGAAATCGAATGTCAAGCAAAGACAATAACAACTTTTAAACAAGACATACCGAAATATATTTGTTCACAATTAAATCTCGAACGAAATCCATTGGATATTATCGAAAATTTACAAACAACAGACAATGAAAATGAAGCCAATTACTTAACTATAACAGCGAATTCAAATAATTTACTATCTATTGAACATTCATCATCATCAGTCAAAGGACCATGTGAAGAAGATTTTGAAGTATTGAAATTAATTTCCAATGGTGCCTATGGTGCTGTACATTTAGTTCGAAATCGTCAAACTCAAGAACGATATGCCATGAAGAAAATTTCGAAAACGAATTTAATTCTACGCAATCAAATCGAACAAGTTTTTGTCGAACGTGATATAATGACATTCACGGACAATCCATTCGTTGTTGCATTAATATGTACATTTGAAACGAAAAATCATCTATGTCTTGTGATGGAATATGTTGAAGGAGGTGATGTGGCAACTTTATTGAAGAATATCGGTGGTCCATTGAATATTGATATTGCTCGAATGTATTTTGCTGAAACGACATTAGCTGTCGAATATTTACATTCGTACGGAATTATTCATCGAGATTTAAAGCCCGATAATTTACTGATTACAAGTCTTGGACATATCAAACTAACTGATTTCGGTCTGTCGAAAATCGGTCTCATGTCCTTAACAACGAATTTGTACGAGAAACTTGTTGATAAAGATACAAAAATCTTTCAAGACAAACAAATCTGTGGTACACCGACATATATCGCACCGGAAGTTATCCTTCGACAAGGTTACGGTAAACCTGTCGATTGGTGGAGTTTGGGTATTATTCTCTATGAATTTCTTGTTGGTATTCCACCATTTACGGGTAATACACCCGATGAACTATTTGCCAATGTTATCACTGGTGAAATCGATTGGCAAGAATTTGAAGATGAAAGTGAAGGCGAAGGTTTTTGTCCTGACGCTCGAAATCTTATCGAACAATTACTCGAACATGATCCATCGAAACGTCTAGGTACATTAGGAGGTGCACTCGAAATTCGTTCGCATCCATTCTGTTCCTGTATTAATTGGAATAGTTTACTATGTGAAAAGGCAGATTTCGTGCCTGTCTTAGAATCTCTCGATGATACATCCTATTTCGATACACGTACCGATCGTTATAAACATTCGGACAATGATGACGATGATAATTCATCTGTCACAACAAATAACGATTCCGATTCATTATTTGCTTCATTTTCATCGGTGTCAATGAAATATGTTTCCGAATTATCCGGTACACATAAACAACGACATTCAAGTAAACAAGACAATGATTCATCATCATCGAGAGATGTATCTCGTGCTAATTCATGTACAGATTCGATTATATCGAATGTTATTCGTATTGATTCACCGAATGATTTTCAACCATTAATGAGTCAATCAATGACAGAAGAGAAAACTGATTCTTCTTCAAATCCGCCGATATTTGGTTCGGGCACATTCGAACCGATTCTTCTCTCATCCGATGAATCCGAACAGACGAGTTCGTGTTCATCGAAAACACCGGACAAACATTACAAACAACGTAAATCTTCATTGAAACTTATGGGCGAACAGAATTCATTGGACAGCGGCGATGATCAGGACAACAATCGAATTCGTCATCATAAAAAATCTCGAATTCCTCGAGCACTTTCACCGATTCAAACAAAACAATCGAATATTTCGACGCCAATCGTTTCGATATCGAACGAAAATGTTCCAACATACAAAACATCGAAATATACATCTTCACAACAACGACATTTTCCTCGATCTCTATCGAAATCCTTTTCCTCATCGTCATCATCATCGAACTCTTGCAATCAAGAAGATCGCATTCATCGACAGACACATCGTCATAACATGGCTGTTTCACCACTCGAACGTGATACAACATTGAAATCAAAGGAACAAAGTTCACATTTAGCGACAACTAAATCACCGATTAACTCAATCAAATCAAATCTTCGACCGCCGATTATTATTCATCGTGGTCCGCGTAGTTTCGGTTTTACTCTACGAGCTGTGAAAGTTTTTCACGGCAATACAGATTACTATACAACACAACATGTCGTTGTTGCTGTCAGTGGTCCAGCTGAAGCCGCTGGTCTGAAAGCCAATGATGTCATTACACATGTCAATGAACAATCGGTTGTTGGTTTAATTCATTCGGATGTTGTCAAATTAATTCTCAGTGGTTCAAATAAACTCTCCATACGTGCGATTCCAGCATCGGAAGCACAAATTCGACAAGGTGGCCGTCGTCGTTCGCCATCGAAACAAAAAATTCGTTATCAACAAACGACAGACAAGAAAACTTCATCGCCTCATCATGACAATCAACATCGTTGTCTCAAACATCGTTTGAATTCTTTCACAGCAACAACGACTACACCGTCACCACCAACTGGATCGAATAGCAATCGAAAAAATTCGCATAATACATCTCTATTTCGACGTTTGAGCGAACGGAAAGTCGCACGTGATATCGAAGCTGCTGCTGCTGCCGGTGTTTCCCTTTCAATACCGATGACAATCGTGCCGACGCCATCAGTCAGTCCTCCGCCTACAACTTCACCAGCAACTTCATCTTCGAACAATGCCAATGTTCTTTCATCATCATTACCATTACTTTCATTCAATCAATTGTCACTCGATCCATCGGAATGGCCAACATTGAAATCGCCACATAAAGATTCCACACCTCTGCCATCGATTATCAAACAAAAATCTCAAGTTCGTGTTTTTCTTTTCAGGAAATAAATATTCGAGGATTTTGTTGTTTTAGTCGTCGGATAAATGTGATCAAGCCGTCCATTCATCTCTATGTAAAACCGTTTCTGAACCACCGCGTTTCTCTCGTCAGAATAGTCTGTCAACAACAAATCAAACATCTTCGCCGGTAAACAACGATATCATCAACACAACCGAATGATGCGCTTGACAAACTAATTCTCTCGATTGTTTTTGTTTTCGCTTTTCATCACGCTTTCATGAATGCGTATTCTTTCTCATCTGTTTTTCTAACCAAATAACTGCTAACGATTCATTCAAGGTATTTTTTTGCTTTTGATTATGCCAATTATATTCAATGATTTCTGTTTTTATTTAGTCTCATCATCATATGCCGATGCCTTCCGTACATCGAAGAAAACTTGTTCGACAAAAATCCGTAAACATGCCATGGGAACATCATTTTCCATCGTCAACTAATCCAACACGACCGGTTACGAGTTATCGAAGAAAATAGAGTTCTTCTCTCTTTTTGTATATTCAATCTGTTTATAAATGTCTTTCATTCTAATCAGTTTTCTTTTCTTTTTTTTTCTGTGTCGTTTCGCAGGCAAATGTATTCATGTTGCTTTGACTGTTGTTGTTGTTGTTTTTGTTGTCCGCAGGACTGCATATTATACGCATGCGTATTTTCATTTTATTCAAAGAAAGCGAAACCTAAAGAATCTATCTGTTCAATTGATGATTAGCTATCAATTTGTTAATAACAACCTTGATTACAAACATGTATCTATATCAACCGTTTCTCATTAAGAAATTTATATGTTGCAGTTCATTGATTTACAAGGTGGTCTAATTAATCAAATAAAAACGTTCAGAATAAGAGAGAAAGGACAAAAAAAAGAAAGTCGAACAAGCCACTTTTGAAACCACAAAATTCACACGGAGAAAATCTCTCGCGTTGGTTAAGTGACGTCATAAAGCTCGTGAGCATTTGGTCACATGACGCGTCTATGTCGAACAACGACGATCACATGCCTCGAACGTCATTGCTTGTTCGTTCGTTCTTTTTCTTCATCGTCACCAATAGCAGCAGTTGTCAAAAAGAAAGAACGCATATACGGCATGCGAGAAGAGAAAAGAAGAAAAGAAGAAGAAGAAAAATGGGATCTAGCATCGTTCGTTCGTTTTTTTCCTCCTCCGCTACTAGACGCCCGACTCGACGCTGATGATTGTTCGAGAGAGAGCGAGAAGAAGAAGAAGAGAGAGAGAAAAAAAAAAGAATGTCTGTCTGTGTGTTCTATCGTCGTCATCTACACTATTATTTTTATATAACCTAGTGTCTTTTGCCGAGAAATAATTCATTTCTTGTATTTGTCTTCATTCAAGGTTGTTGATTTTCTGATTTCAGATTTTGCTTATATTTGATTTAACCTCAAATCTTAACTCCCAAATACAATGAACTTCTTTCAATCGACACCAAAACAAATGACTGATTCATGGATTGTTGTTGATGAACATGATGAATCCGATTATGTTGTTATCGATAGTGTTACCGAAAAGCAACATGAACAAAAACAGACCGCTCCGAAATCGACAACAACTCAATCATCAACTTCTAAACAAAATAAGAAACGTAAATGGAAGGTGCTCTATTCATTACCATCAACAGGTACTCAAGGAAACGTTAATGCTGCCAATCTTGATTCATTTGTCATGGATCAACATGCACAACTCTATGATAAACGTGATTTACTCAGTTCTCAACAACGCATTATCAAAGTCAAGTGATTTCAAATATATTCGTGTGTTTTTCTTTTTCTCTTTCTCTCGTCCAAAACCTAGATTTCAATAGGAAGTCTAGTATTGTACATTTGCTCCTCTCACTTCGTGTCATTAATCTTATTTTTTTTCTTTTGACTTGCTATACGTGTATATTTTTACCTAACGACATATTCAGATAATCATGTGCGCAAAATTTAAAAAAAAAACACAAAAATTTTTTCGATGTATTGTTTCTGTTTTTTTTTCTTCTGTGTATTATGATGATTATTATTTATTCTTTTCGTTCAGAGAAGATTGTACGTTTGTTTATTTAAACACACACATTCACATAAATAATACTATCTTTTTTTTTTGTTCGTTCGAAAGTATTTTATGTACATAAGAAAATACGATGAATGAGAGTACAAAAAAAAACGTTGCTTCTTTTTTTTTCTTTTTCGCTCATAAGTTCAACTTGGAAATGTTTATTTAAGCAAGAAACGAAAAACTAGATACCGTGGCCTGATGGTCTAGTGGTATGATTCTCGCTTTGGGTGCGAGAGGTTCCGGGTTCGATCCCCGGTCAGGCCCGATTATCTTTTTCACCTTTTTTTTTCCATCTTGAAAACAATCAAAAACAACAAAACATTCTGTTTTTCTTCTGTGTGTTGCAGACAGACAAAGCCTTATTGGTTCTGATAATCAGTAAAAATGGAATCGAAGTATTCTTTTTTTTCTGTTACATTTTAATGAAATACTAATCCCATGTTTCTACACGAATTTTTGCATTTAATTTGCTTCGTTACACAGCACTAATTTAGTTCTAGCAGCTAACTATAATAGTTTCAATAAACAAATTCGTCGATTGGTTGACTTGATTTGACGAATGAAAAGATTTCATTGTCACTAGAATCAATGTTAAATGAAGACTGAAGTCATGTGGCAATACGCGAATAAACAATCATCTCTGATTCATTTCATCTAGTCAACAAACAAGCAAAAGAAAAAATAAAAATAAAATACGTAGACAAGATGATTGCAAATCCTGAAAAGTTCCATTTTATTTACAGTTACGGACTTGAAGAACGTATACAAATTAAAATGTAAAAGAATCGAAAGAAAATTGTTTGTTTATTTTTTTGAATGTTCGATTATTTAGTGGTTCAGTTGATGGCGAAAGAGTTCAGCAAAATCTCAACGATCTTTTCTATTCAACAAATCCATCATTTGTCAGAAAATTGAACGATATCAAACGTAGTGAACCCTACGTAGTTTGTCAAATATTTTCCGATGGTGAACCACTTTGTTTACCTGTTCAAACATCGTTTAAATCATTTACAGATAAATGGAAGTAAGAAACGAAGATTTCTTGTTTTTACAGACAAAAAACAATCGAATGATTTCAGTTGGAATGAATGGGTGACATTACCATTGAGATACTGTGATCTGCCTCGATATGCAATGTTAACTTTGTCGATACATGAACTCATTTCACCAACAGAAGTTCGTACTGTCGGAAGTACAACAATATCTCTGTTTGCTTCGGATGGGTATAGAATCTTTCAAAATGAAAAAAAAACAAGCGAAATGAGATTTTTTCTAGAGCATTTCGACAAGGAATTTACGATTTGAAACTTTGGCCAAATGTACCACCCGATGGTCGATTGAATTCCACGACATTAGGAAAAATCGAACCGATTTTTGATGAAGAACAAACAACGAAAAATTCGAAATCTTTCAATATTAAATGGACTGATGAGAGTGAACATCCAATGCACGATGAATTAAGTCGAATATCAAAAGTTTGATTTGTTTGTTTGTTTTTGAAAGCAAAATGTTTTTAGTTTTTCTTTTGCCTGCATACAGTTGATTAAAACTCATTGTGATGGTCATACAATTCATCAGGAATGGTTAGAACAGTTGACTCTTGCTAAAGCACGTTCGTGTCTTGATAACGAACGATCGAATTCGAAATCTATGCTTTTATTAATCGAATTTGCACGAACAATGATCGAAGACAATGAATGTTCGGTTCTCTATTACGAACCGGTTTGTTTTTTGGTTTCTAATTATTCAATATTCATCGTCAATTTGTTTAGAATGGCGATGATATAATCAATCATTCCATTGGTGAAATCGAACAGATTGTATTCGATCCGGAATTAGATCTGGTTCGTTTGTTTTTTGCGAAGAACAAAAAAAATGAGAGAAAATTTAACTTTTTTTTAAAGGAAAATATTGTTGATATTAAACATTTGAAGCTAGCACGTAGTGGTCGAAAAGCTATGGACAAAGATCTGAAACCCACACGTGAACAACGAGAAAAACTCTTGATAATTCTCGGCTATCCCTCGGGTCAAAATCTCACGACTGACGAACAAGATTTGATTTGGAAATATCGATTTTTTCTTTCTAAACACGAAAAAGCTCTCGCTAAATTTCTGCAATGCGTTCATTGGGACAAAGAAGAAGAAGTTAAACAAGCACTCGACCTTCTCCAACAATGGGTGACCATGGATACTGAAGATGCTCTTGAACTCTTAGGACCTGCTTATCATCATCCTAAAATTCGGTCCTATGCCGTATCAAGGCTTCGGCAAGCGTCCGACGAAGATCTGCTGCTCTATCTCTTGCAATTAGTTCAAGCTCTTCGATACGAAAGATACGATCTGATTAACACCTATGTTGTCGATGCAACTGTCGAAGAACATAATGATATTCAAAGTTCAGAGAACTATGGCAATGTTGGCCTTCCATCGGACTCGATATCCAGTGATACAGCAAAATCCTTTATACCTGAGATCGATCTTTCGACGTTTCTCATTCAACGTGCGTGTGAAAAACCGATCATAGCCAATTATTTATTTTGGTATGCGTATGTCGAGTGTGAAAATAATAGTTCGACGAAAGATAAAGCGACTATGGAGATGTATCAAGCGTTTGTCGAACGATTGAGTATAACATTGAAAACAGTAAGAAGAAGAAGCAAAAAAAACACAACAAATCATTGAAAAGATTGATTTTAGAAAAATGAACAAACCAAACAAATTCGAGCGTCCATCGAAGCACAAAAACGATTCGTTGATAAACTCGTCGAACTAACGAATATCGTCAAACGTGTCCAAGGCTCAGCGAAAGTCAAAGTAAAAAAACTAAGACAAAAAAGAGAAAAACTTCAAATGTTTACGTTTTCTAGGAAGAAAAACTACGAAGTCTTTTATCCGATGGCGAATTCAGTTTCGATCCACTTCCACTTCCACTCGATCCCGAAATAAAAATACGACGAATTCTTCCCGAAAAAGCTCGAATATTCAAAAGTGCAAAACTACCGTTTCTGCTCGTCTGTGAAACAGTTGAAGGCGAAGAATATCCGATTATATTCAAAAACGGAGACGATCTAAGACAAGATCAATTAATTCTTCAAATCATCACGCTTATCGATCGAGTAACGAGTTTTTTTTATCTCAAGATTTTCATTAATTTCGTGTTCGTAGATTCTTCGAAAGGAAAATATCGATCTTAAATTGACGCCATATAAAGTTCTTTCAACGAGTTTAAAATGCGGTAAGAGAAGAGAGAGAAGAATTTAAAAAACTGATTTATTTCGATTTCAAAGGTTTTGTTCAATATATCGAATCTCAGCCATTACAAAAGATTCTCGAACGAACACGTACAATTCGACAATATCTTCAAAGTAAAATCACAACAACCAACGACACCGATGATCCAACACTCAATGAAACGGGTATTCCAAGAGAAATCATGGATGCCTATGTTAAAAGTTGTGGTAAACGAACTGAATTTCATTTGTCTTAGTTTTCGGTTTCGTTTTTTTTCAGCCGGCTATTGCGTGGTTACATATTTGCTTGGCGTTGGTGATCGACATTTAGATAATTTGTTATTACGTGATTCAGGTCAATTGTTTCATATTGATTTCGGTTTTATAATGGGTCGTGATCCTAAACCTTTGCCACAAGCGATGCGAGTGTCGAAAGATATGATGGAAATGTTAGATGACAAACGTTTGTTCGACTTTCTTCGACATTGTTTTACTGCTTTTATTATTCTTCGAAAGTAAAAACAAAAAAAAGCTCGTCGAATTATTTTGAATTCAATCGATTTTTTGTAGACATGCAAATGTATTCGCCAATTTATTCTCTCTTATGCTCGATGCAAATATACCTGATATAACATTAGAACGAGATAAAACTGTAAAAAAACTTCTGGATAAATTTCGGCTCGATCTTGACGATGAGAAAGCCATTAGTTATCTCAAAGATCTCATCGATTCAAGTATCGGTGCACTTGTACCGCAAGTGTACGATTATCTTCATAATTGGTCACTTGCCTTTCGTTAATTATTTTGTTATTTGTATAAATATTCGCTTGTTTTTTATAATCTGCCAGATATACATATATATATATATCTAAATAATAAAAGCACAAAACACTTAAGTTTATTTTACATTTTTCAGATGCCAACAATTGTTGTCGAACGAACAACTTTACCCAATGAAATGCGCGACGCATTGAAACGACATATACTTCGTGAAAGACAAAAAAAGAAAGAAGAAGCCGATGCGAATGAAGCCGATAAACAACGACGACGCGAAGAAAAAGCAAAAGCATTATCATCATCGAAAGTCAAATTAGAAGATACGGCCAAAGATATTTTCAAATTAGAACGAACCATTGCCGATCTACAACAACAAAAAGCTGAACAGTATAAATTATTGAAACAAGCATTGACTGAAGAAGATCGACGAAAACATTCACAACAAACATTGAGCAAAGAACCATCATGGACTAGTCTTTATCCAACAAGTAACAAAAATTCAAAACAAAAACAAAAAACGAATTTATTTTTGTCTATTTAAGATCTTCAAATGGCTCAATATGCTCATCATCCTCAACATTATCTTTCAACACAACCCTCTCATCGTTTATTAGCCTACAAACCTCCTCCACAATCACAACCTCAGTCTTTTATTCCAACGACAAGTGCATCGAATGTTGCAACCAAACGACCTCGAAGTCCGTCAACAGCACATATTTACCCATCGCCATCAGGAAAATCATCACGAATGCATCAACGTAAATCTCGTTTGCAATTCAAAATATACGAAAAACATATTTCAACTTTTCTTAGGACCACCTAGTCCGGGCTCGAACTATCCCTCCAATTCACCTCAAGTTTCACGTAATGGTGCGCCTGGCTCAGCTGTCGGCTACCAATCATCCCAACAACCATCTGCATTTTCAGCCTACATGAATTACATGCCATCATCAGCATCCTATGCGAATCAAATGGCACGTGCTCGAGGGCCGTCACAAATGCCAAGTAAATTCTCGATTTTCCTTTGAAAATCTGTCTTCTAGTTTTCGGTTTTTCTTTTTGAGATTATATGAATCCATTGTCGTTTCTTCCTCAACAAATGGTCGATCCTAAACAACAACAACAAGCGAATGTCTACTCGCATCATCCAATGTTAATGTCAGCTAAGAATGGTTCGATTATGAATGGTTATCCTCTACAACCTCAACAGTAATCATTCATTGTTGAATTCGAAACTGTCGATGAAAAAAAAAATTCATTTTCTTTTGTTTGATGTTGTTTTCTTTTTTTTCTTTCTTTCTTTTCTTTTCTTTTCTTTTTAAAAATACAAAAAATTCATTCAATTATTTGGATATATGTATTGTCTAGAAATTTCTTTTCAGATCAAAATAGGAGAATGCATGACGACGAGAAAGAAGAAGAACTTCGTCAACGAGTAATTTCAACAGACGCCGACGATCTCATTCAGTCCGTTCTTGATGTGCCAACGAAATGCGTCGAACAAGCTAAAGAAGTCGGCAAATTTGTTGTCGATTATCTTGTCGATCACAGTCATCTACCGCATTGGCTAGTCGACAATGAATATCTCTTGTCAAGTCATCGTCCGCCAATGCCAAGTGTTAAACAATGTTTTGCGTCGATCTTTCGTTTGCATACTGAAACCGTGAATATCTGGACTCATCTTGTTGGCACACTCGTTTTCGTTGTCTTGGCAATCTATTTTCTCAGTCGACCTTCGGATGAAGTGCATATCGAAAAGAAACTTATTTTCGGAGCATTTTTTCTCGGAGCTATCATATGTTTACTTTGTTCAACGTTATTTCATACATTGTATTGCCATTCACCCAAGGTTTCAAAACTATTTGGAAAGTAAATAATCTTGACAAAGATCTTTGTTTGATATTCCAATATTCATGACTTGCCTAGACTTGATTATTGTGGAATAGCTGTATTGATTATCGGTTCAGTTGTACCTTTACTTTACTATCAATTCTATTGTGAATTTGGTACAAAAGTTGCCTATTTATCTTTGATTGGATTGTTAGGCGCTGCTTGCATTGTGATATCACTGTGGGATCGTTTTGCAACGTCAGATTATCGAGTCTATCGTGTTTGTAAGATGATTTTTGTTTGTTTGTTTGTTTTTTTTTACAATCTTTCATCTATTCGATTTAGTATTATTTATTACATTTGGAGTTTTCGGATTTATTCCAACTTGTCATTATATTTTTCGATTTGGAGTTGAACATGCTTTTACTAGTAATTACTTTCAAATAAAAAAAAGAAACAATTATGAATTCTTTTTTAGCTGGTGCTACACAATATTTAGTCTTAGTCGCTGCTTTATATGTCATTGGAGCTGTTTTATATGCTGGTAAATTGTATTTACGTAGATTGCTTTCTTCTGACGAAAATTTTCTTTAGCACGAATTCCAGAACGTTTAGCACCAGGCCAATTCGATATTTGGTTCCAAAGTCATCAGCTATTTCATGTTTTCGTTGTCATAGCAGCTTGTGTCCATTACTATGGTATCTGTGTTCTATCTCAAAATCAAGCACATTATTTCGGTGATTGCGCAAGAGATCTGGTTACACCAACTACACCTATGATCGAATCTTTTTAATGTGAAACTGACTAGAAAAAGAAAATTTTAATATTATCCTCGCATTTAATGTGGTGCTTGTCAAGTTTTTGTGTGTTCTGTTTTTTTTTGATAGGAAAAATAAAACATAAAATAGAAAAATGAATCATAAGTGAGACGGTTGATTGTACTTTTGTCACCATCACCCTCAATATAAAGACTCGCCCATGCTTTGTGTTTGTTGCAGTTCAATATTGTCGATATGCGTTTTGTTGTTGTTTTTCTTGACAAATATTCTTTCTTGTATAAGTTTGATACTTGTAAGAGCAAGATTTGGGAGCATCATTTTTTCCCAATTTTATATTCTACTTTATTCAATGTCGACTTGTCGTAAGTTTACAAAGATTATAAGATATCCTTAAAAAATTGGCTCAAACGCTTGCTGTTTGTAGGAGTTATTGATCAAACATCAACGTTAGCGACTTGACGCAAAAAAAGACATCGATTATCACTTTTTTGTATTTTAATAGAAAAAAATATAACTTAGCATAGTATTTCGAAAAGTTTCAATAATGCATCTTAGAGACCATTCTGAAAGCTACAAAATAGGGGAGAAATCTTTTTTTCAAAACTGTGTTAAGTTTTAAAAAAGTTAGATTTTTTCGCGTTTGCGACGTGACGATTTTGTTAGCGACGTTACAGCGTACGACTACTTAATGAAAAATGTCCTGTAATAGCTAAACAGAATCTTTCCAAATAGTTTTTGTAGGTGGGTATTATTGCTGAATCGCCATAGATTATACCAACATCAGACTATAGGTTCCGAAATCTAAATGAAAAAAAAGTGAGTGAGTATCTATCATTCTAAATAAACTAACGAAAACTCTTCATCGGATAGAGAGCATCACTTTTTTCTATGAGAATTTTTAAAACCAATTTCGCTGAAAATGTTAACATAGATACCGACCATATGGAGTAATTTATACTGGAACTCTCTGGTGTTTATATCACGTGGTTTAGGAGATATTCGCTAATTACTCTATAATTAATCAACTAATTAACTAATTAACTTTTACTAGTGGCCAGCTGAAAGAGCAAACATTTTTACGTATTTTTTTATAAGTGTTATGATATTAATTTATGCGAAGTTATAAAGAGCCAATAAAATCAAATTCATTCAACCAATAAAACAAGCGAAAACAATGAAATGAAACAGTGGGTATGCTAATCACATGTCGCTAATGGCAAATGAATAATTTTGCTCATAATTATTCAATGAAAACAACAAGAGTCAATATTTTGAACAGCCATCGGCATCACCACCATCTCCATCATACGAATATGTTGTTACTAATAATAATAGCTATCATCAGGAACGTTCAGTAGATTTCACTCAATTTAAAAATAAAAATATGATTCATAAATTATGAATCATAAACATGAGTTGGATAAAAACCCACTGTGATGGTTATAAATAGAATAGGAGTTTTTTTTTCGCTGTTTTTTCTTAAAATGGCATCGGGAAGGGGACGTGGTCGCCCACGAAAACAGGAACCACCAGTTCCAAAAATAAATGTCGAACAACGAACATTAAAACCAGTGCAACCAGGAAGTCTCGGTGAAACTATTGATGTAGTTGTGAATTACTTTCGAGTATCCCAATTTCCCCAGCAAGGTTTTGCATATCAATATGATATTGAAATTAAAACTGCAGCTGGTCGAACTCCTGGTCGATGTAATCGAAGGTGAACATTGAAATTATTTTCTCTTAATTCCATCAATTTCTACTCTAGAGTTGCATATAATCTTTGGCTCAAAGGTTTCCTTCAAAAGGACCCGAGTTTCGACCGATATCGAATTGTTTTCGATAATGATAAGATCATTTTTACTTATGATCAAAAATTACCCTTCGACAATATTCAAGAAATTGTCAAGGGTCCAAATCGACAATGTCGAATTGTTGATTATCACATTTCTATCAAACAAGTTCGCAATCCTATTGATTTAAGTCTATTACGTTCTGTTAAACAACTTTATACGAATAATGTTAATAATGATAATAATAACATTGATTTGAATGCTTTGCAAAGCATTCGACAGATTTTGGCTATAGTTATTCATGAAAAATGTTCATCCGAAGCAGATTTTATTTTCAGTCGCTCGTTTTTCTCACAACCATCTCCTGCTGATAGATACAGCGGCTGGGATCTTGGCCTTGGCACAGCAGCATGGTCAGGATTTTATTCGTGTCCAGTTATCACAAACGGTTCTTATTCAATATCAATCAATCTTGATAGTAAAATTCTCATTGAAATACGTCGATTCTTTTTTTGACATATTTTTGTTTATTTCAGTTAGCTACCAAGCTTTTATGCAAAGACAACCGTTTATTGATTTCCTTTGTGAAATTATGCGGCATAGTCCTTTGGGGAAGAAACAGTATGCAAATAAGGATAGAACTACAAAAGTTTCAACTGGTGATTTACTTAACTTTTTTGATATACAGTATGCTGGAGACTATTATCAAGGAGAACGAGATTTTCTAGTGAAGCATTGCCGAAGTAGATAAATCTTTTGTTGAAAACAAAATTCATTGATTTCTTTTTCTTCCATTAGATCTTTCTGTTCGTTCACATGTTAAAGAACAAACTATAGGTTATAAAATCAAAGATTTAGGTGAATCTGCATCCAAGAAAACATTTTATTGGAACAAGAAGAAATGTGATATTACGATTGCAGATTATTATCTCGAACATCATGGATTTAAATTACAGTTCGTATACATTTAGCAAGATTTGAACTGTTTTTTTTATGTAGTCTTTTTAGATATCCAGATTTGCCAGTACTAATCATGGCAAAAGATCAGCCTACATATGTTCCAATGGAATTAATTCATGTTGAACCAATAAAAACAATAAGACTTACTGAAGAGCAACGAGCGAAATTTTGTAATGCCACATCGTTAGCACCGTATCAAACTCAACAAGCCATTAGAAACATTCGTCAAAATAACTCTCAACAAAATTTCGATGACGATCCATTTGTTCGAGCATGGAATATCAATGTCGACGTCAATATGCGTGATGTAACTGCTCGTATTTTACCCATGCCTGATGTTATTTGCAATAAAAACAACAGAATAAACCATCCACCGCATTCAAAAGGTGTTTGGAATAGTTCGAGAACAGAATTTTATCAACCAGCGCATTTTCCCGAACTCTGGGGTTTGATCAATTTGTCATCAGTTATGGATGAAAATGCATGTATATCATTCTATGACGAACTAGCGAATGTAGCTAGAAATCGAGGTATGAATTGTCCTGTACCTAGGATTTATGAAGAATATGATGCTCAGAATCAATCTATTGATCAAATTCTCAATAACCTGTATGTACTAATGAATAAGAATCCAACTTGCAAATTTCTCCTTGTCATTTTACCAAAAAATAAATCAATTGGGGATGAAATCTATGCTGCTATAAAAGAACTAGTAAGACGAATGAAAAATTCGAAAATATCGAATTAAAAATTGATTTTCTAGTGCGAATTAGAGTCGGGTTTTGGAATACCTACGCAAATGATCAAATTGAAACAAAACGAAGGAAATTCAAAATGGAATTATTCAAGATTGCATAATATTATGATGAAAATCAATGCGAAATTGATGGGTATTAATGCAATCATTTCTGTTCAGTAGGATAATTCAGTTTCTTTTCTTAAACGAAATTCTTTTTTTAGACCAAATATCGAACGATTTTTGTCTAAGACTTCTCAAATAATGTACGTTGGCATCGATCTCAGTCATGGACCGGCAGGTTCCAAACGAACTTCTTCGACAGTTGCTGTTGTTGCATCAATTGACGCAATACCAACACGATATGTCAAAGAAATCTATCTTCAAGAACGTCCAATGAAATCTACTCATGGTTGGGAATATATTGTCGATATGAAAGACATAATGAAATCATTAATTCGACAATATAAAGAGTTAAATCATTATCCGCCAAACGCAATTATAATCTATCGAGATGGGATTTCAAATGGTGAATTTTGTACGATCTTTGAAGCAGAACTTACGGCCATACGAGAAGCATGCGTAGAATTATCGACAGCATATCGACCGTGTTTGAGTTACATTGTTGTCAATAAAAAACATCATACAAAATTTATGACAAAGAATTCGGATACTAATATACCGGCTGCTACTTGTATTGATTCCGATGATGTGACTAGTCCTAATCTTTATGACTTTCATTCAGCTAGTCATTATGCAGAGAAAGTAAACAAAACTCATGTCATTGTAATTTTCTTTGATGAATTTGAATAGGGAACAACTCGAGTACCGCATTATCATGTTTTACATGATGACAATCACTTAGAACCTGATCAAATGCAAATGTTGACACTTGCATTGTGCTTTTTGCATGCACGTTGTTCACGTTCAATATCGATACCAGCACCGGTGAAATATGCTGATATATTAGCGTATCGAGCTGGATTTTATCGAAACATACATAATCGATCGAGCCCGTAAGCGTTGATTATATAATTCTTTTCCGATGTTCTTCTCTGTTTTAGAAGTCCTTCGACAACTGAATCCACCGCATCCGATGATACAGAATCAGATAATCAAATAAAAAGCACACGTATTGTGTTAAGTGCAAACCTTCAAAAGGATTGCCCATTTTTCTTATAAAGAACTAGTTACATATATATTTTATATAATTGACAATTTTAATAAATTTTTTTGGTTTTAATTCATATTGTCACGTCCTGTACGTGAGTCAAAAGAACTATCGGTTCGGATAGATGAAAGATCTTTATTTAGAAAAAAGATAAGAGTAATATAGAGAGAGAAAAACAGAAGAACAACGAACGAACGTATATAAATATATGTGTCGTTGGGGAAAAACCAAGAGAATGAAACACACATATATATTCTAATAAGGTTACAGACTAACGTATGCTAACAAAAATAAATAAATATCGAAAACGAATTGTCAAAGAAGTGCATATTTGATCACTTTTCCGTTACTCAATAAAGCATATAAATTTTGTTGTGAATCGAAAGCAATACCAACTTTTCTCATCGCTGAATTCCCATTACTGTCATCGATCATGATCTCACCAATTGTTGAATTAGGACAATATCGAATTATTCGACCTTTCCCACCATTTTCACCAACATAAAGATTTCCATCTGGATCTAAGATAAGACTCCGTGGTGAACTAAGAACAGTACTATTTCTGACTTGATTTAAGATTAAATCTGGATTTGTACTATCAAAACTCCATAAGTATACTCTACCGTAAGTTGTATCACCTAAATATACTTGATTTGGCGAATTTTTTACTAATTGCAGTGCAGATATGCTAATGGTACTCAGGTTACTGGCAGTTATATTAATAAGAAGAGTACCCGCTGTAGCATTTGGAGCCCATTTCATCACTCGTTTATTATCTCTATCAGCAATATAGAGATTCAGGTTATCGTCAATATCAATACCTAGAGGATAGTTGAAATTATTGAGTGCAGATGAAGATGTTCCAGTCACACCTGCCACAACAGTGCCAATGATAGAATTCGTCGAATACCGACGAACTGTATGAGCTATATGTTCATTAATATAGAAGTAACCATTTTTGTCGAAGATGAGATAGTCTGCATGATTGGTATCAGTTACTTTTGTTCCATTGATTGCACCTTTAAACCAAGCTTCAACATTTCGAGTGGTATGATCACAAACATAGATTGTATCATTAGAATCAATAGACAAACAAAGTGGCGATGAGTATGGACGATCGCTGATACTTTGAACAAATTCACCAGTCTGATTCCATTGTGGATTTGAACCTAGAACAGAAAATTTTCAATTTAGCAGTTGTGTATCAGAAAGTGGCATACGACTTACATGATTGATGAATCGTTGTTGTTGTTGTTGTTGTTGCTGCTGCTGCTGTGGCCGTTGTTACTATTATTGTGGAAAGTTCAGTTGCCATCGTAGATGCTGGCGTAAATCGTAGTGTGAAAAGAGCAGCTAAAGCGACGGAAGCAAGTAATGCTCCGACTACGAATCCTTTACAGCATGATGAATAGCGATATGCTTTTTTATTTGGATCACTAAATATCAATATCAAATAAATGCATAGAACATAATTATTTATTTCATATTTACTTATGTTCCGTATCTTTTTCTTCAATAAAAATTTTATGGTTTGTTAATGAAGATGCTCGTTGTGAATACGATATGCACTGAGAGGAGGTGTTCGACATATTTGAAACTTTCATATTGAATACTGAGTGCATGCATATAAATTCGTTCGTATTTTATTGAAGCAAAAAAATCCAAATACAATTCTGGATTTCTTTAATTAGCGTTTCAATTACTACATACAATTGAGAAGAATCTGTATTAATGAAGTTTTTTCCTCATTAAAAATCAAATCAATCTATATTTGACGAAAATAAGCATCCCATCGAATCGAACACTATTATGAATTCTATAGCATACATCTTTATAGGTATTCAAAAATAAAAATCTATTGATTGTTTGATGTTCTCGTCGTGCGTATTTCACTCGAATAAGATTCATTTTTAAAAAGTATAATAATTTTAAAAAAGATGAAGTTCCTGGGTTGACCATACTTAATGCAGTGCTTGAATAATTGCTTTCACATTACAAGCAAAGTAATTTTATCGTAGATAATCAGTTCATCATCAATAAAAATTCGAACTGGTTCTACACAATGATTTCTTTTATTTCAATTATATTCGAATTCATAGTAACTACATATCGGTGACATCTGTCACGACGACGGTTAGTAATACAAGATCACCATTTTACTAACAGACCATATATGCGTCGATTGAACCGTCACGACGACCGTATTGATCGTCTTGGGTAGACAAGTACATATGATAACAACTGACAATATTAAACATAATATTGCATGCTAATCTGAATTGAATTCCTACTGTAGCAGCTGCTTGGAAAGTTAAGCTATGTAGATCATAACCATAGCTGTTATCACGTAATATTTCAATATATCTATTGAATATTCTTTTTTTGGTCCAGACAGGACAACAGCGACAAGGGTCACAACAACAAGTTTCGTAGACACAAATTTTAGCAGCGATTGAAGAACAATCACGAGTGATACAGGATATCGCGTCAGAACAAAAAACTTTAATCGGCCTGTTTCTTTTTTCTTTTACTACGATTATGTTATTCGGAATTTTAAAAAAATAAGTTAAATAGAATCCAACATTAATTGTTTTGTTTGTTTCTATTCTGATCAAATCACAATAAAAAGAAAAAAACTATATTCATCAATTAATACACATTCGTTTAAATCGTTGATAGTCTCTCCATGCTTCAACATTATCCGCAAAAGGATATTTCGCTCCAATCAATTCTGCTACAGCAAAGCCCGATAACAACGACAGATCGTGTCCATTTGCTGGTGTTACCGAATTGCCACAGAAGAACATGCCATCTTCTCCTTGAACAAACCGAATCGACAATGCAATGAGTTGATTTCGAAACGATAAACTTGGATGTGCACGACGATTATCTACTTTACCATAGATTTTTTTCGAATCAATAATTGGCATTGGTTTATCATACGAAGCATATGTAACTAACATTGGTTCGATTTGTTTATCTCTATACATTGAATTAACATTCGGCAACCATGAACTCAAAATAAATGTATTATAATGATAGAATTCTTTTGTTTGTTTATCATATTTAATATCAATATAATTCGCATATGTTCGACAAAGTTCATCGACATATTCTTTTGGTAGAATATTTCGATCACGATGAATAAATCCATCTAATAGACTTGTATCATTATCA
>Ga0209930_1000361_pt1 | contig 126242 bp, 116 predicted proteins | sample ThiBiot_500_biof_2_FD_183948 | JGI IMG/M metagenome (GOLD analysis project Ga0209930, IMG submission 183948) | Wastewater bioreactor microbial communities from Cape Town, South Africa - Thiocy_cont_500_biof (SPAdes) | ecosystem: Engineered > Bioreactor > Thiocyanate-remediating >...
GGACGTGGCGATGGCTTTCCGCACACCCCGCGCCTGGCGACGAGCGATCATTCCGCCGCCGCCGCAAACGATGGAACTGCCGATCTCACAGGAGTGCCGACGCGACGAGAGCAATGCGCCAGGTCAACACGACGATGCCCCCACGACCGATACGCCGTTCATGCCACCGTCCACCCCTTCACCCTGGCCCCGGATCTTCCCAGGCCTCTGAGCGCCCGCTTGTCGTCACTGTCGGATTCACCTCTCTTTCGCCTCCCCATTCAAATGCTAGGGAGTCGACGGATCGCTCATCAGTCCTCTCCCACGCAGTGGGAGAGGAAGGGACCCGTTGCGGAGCAACGGGGAGGTGAGGGTATGCGAGACGGAAAAGGTGTGCGGGTAGAGCCCCCTCACCCGGCCTCTCCCCCAAGGGGGAGAGGAGAATAAGAGAAGGCGCTGCTGTTCGCGCAAAAAACGGGCGAGGAGGAGATCTGCGAACCCAAGTGCCAGTCTCGTCAGGGGCAGGCGCCCGCCGCCTGGGTAATGACCTGCGGGTCGGCGCAGGCGGTACAGGCGTTGGGGAAGGTCTTGCGGGTGTTGTCGCGGCGCGTGCCGCAGGCCGGCCGGTAATCCTGGGTGCACATCTGCGGGCGTGGATCGGCACAGGGACCGCCGGCGACAGGCATGGATTCGGGCGCAAGCTCGCCCTTGGTCAGACGGAACAGGAAGGGCTGCGGGCGGTAGTCGCTCAGGACTCCCAGCATCGAGATCTTGGCACCGATTGCCGGCAGCGGGCTCAGCGGCCGCGCCAGCACGACCTCGAGCTCGACGACGTTGCCGCCCTGCGCCTCCTCGGTGATCGCCGCCTCGATGCGATCGGGCGTCGCCATGATCACCTTCAACGGCACCTTGAGCCGCGCCCCGCCCTGCTGCTTGTCGTTGATCGCCTTCCACACCTTCTCGGCAGCCGCCTTGTTGGCAGAGCTGACGTCGCGATTGCGCAGCACGAGAACCCATTCGGCGAAGGACAAGGCACCGGGCTCATTGTCCTCCAGGAGCTGCAGCGCCTGCTCGGGTGGCGTCATGGCGCGCGGGATCGACTTCTTGAAATTGTCCGGGGGCGCCTTTTCGCCGGCGACGACACGGCGGACGATGTCGTTCCAGCCCTGCTCGCTGCCGCGATACTGGCTGTAGCGTGAGCGCACATAGCGGTCTATGTCGTGCGCAGCGGAATCGTTCTTGGCCGCACGGGCAATCGCGATGGCACGCGCGCCATACCAGAAGCCCAGCGCGTCGACCGGCATGTCCTCGAGCTGCGACACGGAGAGCTGGTAGACGTCCTGCAGATTGGTCGGATCCGCCGCGACAGCAAGCCGGTAGAAGCCGCGGGCTTTCTCGTAGTCCTTGGCCTGCAGGGCAGCGAAGCCCAAAACACCGTTGAACACACCGGCAAGCTGTTCCTTCACGCGGGCAAAACCCGCATCGTCGAGCAGCGGCGGCTTCTGCCACTTGGGCAGAACCGCGAGCCCGCGTTGCGCCGCCGCGACCGCCGGCGCCAGGGCCGCGGTGTCGCCGCCCGCCGCCTTCAGCCGGCCGACATAGGCGCTGTTGGCCAGCGCCCGCACATTGTCGGGATCGATCTGCAGAAGCTTCACGCCCAGCACGTCGGCCTTGGCCGGCTGTCCGGCGGCATGCCAGGCGGCGATCGCCTGCTCGTAGGCGTCGATGCGCAGGATGCTGCCGGGATACCAGGCGATGAACACTTCCATCGCCGTGGCACGCCGTGCCGGATCCTGCGTATTCACGCCCGCCATGTAGTTGTCGTACTCGGCGGGGTTGGCGAAGGTGCTGCGCTGCGTCTGCCCCGGTGTCTGAGCTTGTGTCTGACCTTGGGATTGCTGCGCCGGGGGCGTGGTCGGCGCCTGTGCCGCCACGTCGACCGACGTCGCCAAGCACGCTGCCGCGAGCACGATAGCCACCCGATGCAACACCGCCATTCTCCGCTCTCCTCTTTCGCTGGTTTGATTCATCTATCGTGACGGCGCCATGACACCGCCAGGCTCCCGGGAAATGCCGTGACCCTTCCTGTGAATTGAGGCAGTGTCTGGACGTTAGGTTCGAGCGAGGGCAAAAACAATGAAAGACCGGCGTTGGGCGGCTTCAATGGTGGCCGCAGCGGCCCTGTTTGCCTTGTCCTCCATAGCCATACCGCCTGCAGCTTTCGCTCAGCAGGGTGCCCCTCCCCCGGCCGTTCTGGTGCAGGCCGCGGTCGAGCGTCCGATTGCCGACCAGGCCGAGTTCATCGGGCGGGCCGCCGCCGTCGACAAGGTCGAGCTGCGAGCCCGGGTAAAGGGCTTCCTCGGCCCGCGCAAGTTCAACGACGGTGACCAAGTGAAGGCAGGCCAGGTGGTCTTCACCATCGAGCCGGAGACCTATCAGGCGGCGGTCGACCAGAAGGTCGCCCAGCGCGATGCCGCGACCGCGGCCCTTGCCAATGCCGACGTGGCCCTGAAGCGCGCCGCCGAACTGCTGCGCACCAATACCGGCCCGCAGGCGACCTACGACCAGCGCCTCAGCGAGCAGCTCCAGGCCAAGGCGCAACTCGAGGACGCCAAGGCGCAACTGCGCGACGCCGAGATCCAGCTTTCCTACACCGAGATCAAGTCGCCGATCGACGGCCGTATCGGCCGCGCCGCCTTCTCGCCCGGCAACCTGGTCAGCCCCGATTCGGGCGTGCTGGCGACCGTGGTGAGCGAGCATCCGATCCGCGTGCTGTTTCCGGTGACCCAGCGCGAGCTGCTCGACGCGCGCCGCGGCGCCGGACCGGGCGGCAGCGACAACATCGTCGCCCGGCTGCGCCTGGCCGACGGCAGCTTCTACAGCGAGAAGGGCAAGGTCGACTTCCTCGACGTCACCGTCGATCCCAAGACCGACACGCAGCTGGCCCGCGCCACCTTCGATAACAAGAACGGTCTGATCACCGACGGGCAGACGGTGCGCGTCGTCATAGAAGGCGAGAAGCCGCCGATGGCGCTGGTCGTCCCGCAGGCCGCCATCGCCCAGGACCAGGCCGGCGCCTATGTCTTCACGGTCAACGACAAGAACACAGCCGAGCAGCGGCGGGTGAAGACCGGCGTGTCGCGCGACGGCCTGGTCGCCATCACCGAAGGCCTGAAGCCCGGTGAGCGGGTGATCGTGCAGGGCCAGCAGCGGGTGCGGCCAGGCGTGGTCGTCAATCCGAGCCCCGCGCCGCCGTCGGCCCAGAAGCAATAGTCCGAGACGCCCATCATGACGATCTCGTCGCTGTTCATCCGCCGGCCGCGGCTGGCTTTTGTCATCTCGACCGTCATCACCATCGCCGGCTTGATCGCGATGACGGCACTGCCGGTGGCGCAGTTCCCCGACATCGTGCCGCCGCAGGTCACCGTCAATGCCACCTACCCGGGCGCCTCGGCGCAGGCGGTCGAGGAAAGCGTGGCCCAGGTGATCGAGGCCCAGGTCAACGGCGTGGAGCGCATGCTCTACATGAAGTCGACCTCGGGCGGCGACGGCAGCTACCAGCTCACCGTCAGCTTCGAGGTCGGCTCCAATCCCGACCTCAACACCGTCAACGTGACCAACCGCGTGAACCAGGGCATTGCCCTGCTGCCGCCCGAGGTCCAGCGCAACGGCGTCACCACGCGCAAGCAATCCTCGGCGCTGTTGCAGGTGATCGCCATCCACTCGCCCAAGGGCAGCCGCGACGGGCTGTTCCTGTCGAACTTCGCGACCATCAACCTGCTCGACACGCTGCGCCGCGTGCCGGGCGTGGGCAATGCCTCGCTGTTCGGTGCGCTCGATTATTCGATGCGCGTCTGGCTGAACATGGAGCGGCTGGCGAGCCTCAACATCACGCCCGACGACGTGGTGAGGGCCGTACAGGCGCAGAACGTCCAGGCGGCGGTCGGCCTGGTCGGCGCCGCACCATTGATGAGCGACGTCGACTTCCAGCTCAACATCACGACACAGGGCCGGCTGACCACGGTCGAGGAGTTCGAGAACATCGTCGTACGCGCCCAGTCAGACGGCGCGCTGGTCCGCATCAAGGACGTGGCGCGGGTCGAGCTCGGGGCCAAGAACAGCGATTCGGTCGGCCGCTACAACGGCCAGCCGGCCTCGGGCATCCAGATCTTCCAGCTTCCCGGCGCCAATGCCCTGGCCACCGCCGAGGGCGTGCGCAAGGCGATGAAGGAGCTCGAGCCGCGCTTTCCCGAGGATGTCGCCTACGACGTGATGTACGACACCACGGTGTTCGTGAAGGCCACGATCAAGAGCGTGGTCACGACCCTGATCGAGGCCTTCGTGCTGGTGGCGATCGTGGTCTTCGTCTTCCTGGGCAATCTGCGCGCCACCGTCATCCCCATCGTCGCCGTGCCGGTGGCCCTGATCGGCACCTTCGCCGTCATGCTGGCCTTCGGCTTCTCGGCCAACACCATCTCGCTTCTGGCGCTGGTGCTGGCGATCGGCATCGTGGTCGACGACGCCATCGTCGTGGTCGAAGCGGTCGAGCACATCCTGGAGCACGAACCCAACCTCACGGTGGCCGAGGCGACCGAGAAGGCGATGGGCCAGGTGACCGGGCCGATCATCGCCATCACCCTGGTGCTGCTCTCGGTCTTCATACCGACGGCCTTCATTCCGGGCATCTCCGGCCAGCTCTATTCGCAGTTCGCCGTCGCCGTCTCGGTGTCGATGGTGATCTCGGCGATCAACGCGCTGACCCTCTCGCCCGCCCTCTGCTCGCTGATCCTGCGTCACAAGAAGAAGCCGACCGGTGTCATCGCCTGGATGCAGAACGGCATCGACAAGACCCGCGACGGCTATGTCCGGATCGTGACGCCGCTGGCACGGCGCGGCATCGTGGCCGTGCTGCTGGTCGCAGGCTTCGTGCTGGCGACCGGCGGCATCGGCTCCCTGGTGCCGTCGGGCTTCCTGCCCGACGAAGATCAGGGCGCCTTCATGGCCGAGGTGCAGCTTCCCGACGCTGCTTCGACCAACCGCACCCTGGGCGCCGTCGACCAGGTCGAGAAGACCATCCAGGGCAAGCCCTGGCTGCAGAGCGTCTTCACGGTGTCGGGCTACAGCCTGCTCGACGGCCTGGCGCTGCCCAACCGTGCGCTGGTGGTCGTGGCCATGAAGCCGTTCGACGAGCGCAAGGAGGCCAATCTTTCGGTGTTCTATGCGCTGAAGGAACTGAACGTCGCCTTCAGCCAGATCGCCGCGGCCAACGTCTTCGCCTTCAACCTGCCGCCCATCATGGGTCTCGGCAACTCCTCGGGCTTCGAGTTCCAACTCCAGACCCTGACTGGCGCCCCGCCGACCGAGCTCGCCGCCGTGGCGCGCGGCATGATGGTGGCGGCCCAGCAGGTGCCTCAACTGGCCGGTGTCTTCACGACCTATGGTGCGTCGACGCCGCAGATCAACCTCAAGCTCGACCGCGAGCGGGCGCAGGCGCTGGGCGTCAGCATCGCCGACATCTTCTCGGCCCTGCAGACCTCGATGGGCGGCACTTACACCAACGACTTCAACCTGTTCGGCCGCACCTGGCAGGTGAAGATCCAGGCCGAAGCCTCGGACCGCAGGTCGGTGAACGACGTGTTCCGCGTGCGCGTGCGCGCCGCCAGCGGCGAGCTGGTGCCGCTGCAGGCCGTCGCCAACATAGAGATGGTGACCGCGCCCTCCTCGATCGTGCGCTACAACAACCTGCGCTCGGTGACCTTGAACGGTGCGCCGGCACCCGGCTTCTCTTCGGGCGACGCGATCGCCGCCATGGAGAGGCTCGCCCAGACGACCCTGCCGTCGGGTTACGGCTACGAATGGACCGGCACGGCGTTGCAGGAGAAGGCCGCCAGCGGCCAGACCGGCTTCATCCTGGGCCTCGCCGTGGTGTTCGCCTACCTCTTCCTGGTCGGCCTCTATGAAAGCACCGCCATTCCGGTAGCGGCCCTGCTCTCGGTCACGGTTGGCCTGTTCGGCGCCGTGACGGCGCTGTTCCTGGCGGGGCTCGACAACAACATCTACGCCCAGATTGGCATCGTGGTGCTGATCGCGCTCGCTGCCAAGAACGCCATCCTGATCATCGAGTTCGCGATGGCCGAACGCGACAAGGGCGCCGATGTCGTGACCGCCGCCACCACCGCGGCGGGCCTGCGTTTCCGCGCGGTGATGATGACGTCCTTCGCCTTCATCCTCGGCCTGGTGCCGCTAGTGATCGCCTCGGGCGCCGGCGCGGCCACCCAGCGTGCCGTCGGCACGGCGGTGTTCGGTGGCATGCTGGCCGCCGCCTGCCTGGGCATCTTCGTGATCCCGGGTCTTTACGTCGCCTTCCAGCGGGCTCGCGAGAAGATCAAGGGGATGATCGGCGGAACGGGGCGGTGAACCGCGAGACGGCGAAGGAAATTCTGCTGCGGCATGGCTGGTTCGCCGGCCTGCCGGCGCCGCTCGCCGACGTCATCCTCGACAAGTCGAACCAGCGCGAGGTCGCGTCCGATACCCTGATCTACGCCACCGGCGACGAGGCGACAGGGCAATTCGCAGTGCTGTCGGGCGAGGTCCGCCTGGTCGCCAACACCACGGCCGGCAAGCACATTCTCTACCGGATCCTGAAGCCGGGCGGATGGTTCGGCCATCTCTCGGTCCTCGACCATCAGCCGCGCTTCCAGGACGCCGTCGCCGTCGGTCCGACACGTCTGCTGCATCTCTCCATGGCAGGCTTCAATGCCATCATCGAGCGCGAGCCGCGCTACACCCTGCATTTCGCCCATCTGATCTGCCGAGACATCCGCGAGGCGATGAGCATGCTGGCCGAGATGCGCGCGACGCCGTTGCCGCAGCGCCTCGCCCAAGTGCTCATGCAGACGGCGAGCAACGAGGCTTCCTCGGAACGCATGCCCCAGGAGGCGCTGGCGGCCATGGTCGGCGCCTCGCGGCAGACCGTCAATCGGGTGCTGCGCAGGTGGCAGGACGGGCGGCTGATCCGGATCGAATACGGCCGCGTGTTCGTGCGCAATGCCACGAAGCTCGCCGCCGTCGCCGGCCCACGCGCCGCCGATGCGTCGCGTGGATAGTCTGATCAGCGATTGCGCTTCGAGTATTCCGCGTAGACGAAGTTGTCGTAGGTCCCTTCGGCGAGCTGGTACCAAGGCAGGACGTCTGCGCCGAAGGCCTTCCAGTTGTCGTAGATCGTCTTGAACTTGTCGTTCTTGGCCGCCAGCTCGTCGTAATAGGCGAAGGCGACCTCGTAGGCCTGGACCATGACCTCGCGCGGAAAGGGCCGCAGCTCGGTGCCCTTGGCGACCAGACGCCGCAGCGCAGCGCCGTTCAGGGCATCATAGCCGGCCAGGATCAGGTCCTGCGCTTCGGTCGCCGCCGCCACGAAGGCGGCGCGATAGAGCGGCGGCAGAGCGTTCCACTTCTCGAGCCCGACGAAGTTGCCGACCTGGACGCTGCCCTCCCACCAGCCGGGGTAATAGTAGTACTTCGCCACACGGTGCAGCCCGAGCTGCTCGTCGTCGAAGGGACCGACATATTCGACAGCATCGATCGAGCCGCGTTCCAGTGACGGATAGACGTCGCCCGCCGGAATGCTCTGCGGAATGACGCCCAGCCGGCTCATGATCTCGCCAGCCAGGCCGCCGATCCGCATCTTGAGGCCCTTCAGGTCCTCGCGGCTCTTGATCTCCTTGCGGAACCAGCCGCCCATCTGCGCGCCGGTCAGTCCCATCGGCACATAGGAGACGTTGTAGGCGCGGAAGAACTCGTTGTTGAGACGAAGCCCGTCGCCGCGCAGCATCCAGGCGTTCTGCTGGCGCGTGTTCAAGCCGAAGGGCAGTGCCGTGGCGAAGCCGAAGGTCGGATCCTTGCCGACATAGAAATAGGACGCGGTGAAGCCCGCCTCGACCGTCCCGTTCTGGACGGCGTCGAGCACCTGAAAGGCCGGCACGATCTCGCCCGGTCCGAAGAGCTTGATCTGGAACCTCCCCTCGGTGAGCTCGGCCACCCGTTTCACGAAGCCGACGCAGGCGTCGTAGGAGATCGTGAGCGTCTTGGGAAAGCTCGAAACCAGGCGCCAGTTCACCGCCGGCGAGGATTGCGCGAAGGCGGGCGCGGCGACGGTGCTCGCAAGGGCTCCCAAAGCGGTCGATCTGGCGAATGCGCGACGCTTCATCTTTTCCTCCCGTCTATCGGCTTTGCGCAAAGCTTTGCGCCGGGCCCTGGGAGAGACTGTCAAACCTGCGACAATCTCGGCGGACAGCTTCGCGTAGAGCTGGCTGAAGCCATTTTCAGGGAGGAAACGATGGATCTTCGCATCGAAGGGCGAAAGGCGATCGTCTGCGCGAGCAGCGACGGGCTGGGACGCGCCTGCGCGCAATCGTTGGCCGCCGCCGGCTGCGAGCTGGTGATCAACGGTCGGCGGCGCGAGAAGCTCGAAGAGACGGCGGCGGCGCTGCGCGAGTCGACCGGCGCGCGTGTCACGACGGTGGTTGCCGATGTCGCCACGCCGGAGGGCCGCAACGCCCTCTTCGCCGCCTGCCAGGAGCCGGACATCCTGGTGAACAATGCCGGCGGGCCGCCCAAGAAGGACTTCCGCGAGCTGACGCCCGAGGACTGGTCACGGGCGATCGACGCCAATTTCCTGGCGGCGGTGGCGACGATCACCCATTGCGTCGACGGCATGATGGCGCGCGGCTTCGGCCGCATCGTCAACGTCACCTCGATGACCAGCGTGCGGCCGTTCATCAACCTCGACCTGTCGAACGCGACACGCCTCGGCCTGACCGGCTTCGTGGCCGGCGTCTCCCGCCAGGTCGCCGCCCGCAACGTCACGATCAACAACCTGCTGCCGGGGTCGTTCGCCACGGAACGCGCCAAGGCGCTGGGCGGCGACGTGCAGAAGATCTCCGCTGCGATCCCGGCCGGCCGCTACGGCGACCCGGCCGAGTTCGGCGATACCTGCGCCTTCCTGTGCAGCGCCTCGGCAGCCTACATCACCGGCCAGAACATCCTGATCGACGGCGGCTTCTGTATGAACACGCTGTAAGCGAGACGGCCATTGGAGCAAGTGCCGCACGGAGCAACAGCAAGATTGAGGGTTGTCCGCCAGGAGACAACCCTCATGCCGTCGTTTTCGCCAGCCGATCAGCGGGCGTCGAAGTGATCCAGGTTCATCACCTTGGTCCACGCCGCCACAAAGTCCGTCACGAACTTCTGGCCGGAGTCCGCGCAGGCGTAGACTTCGGAAAGCGCCCGAAGCTGGGAGTGCGAACCGAAGATCAGGTCGACACGCGTGCCGGTCCACTTGGTCTCGTTGGTCTTCCGGTCGCGCCCTTCGAACAGCTCGGTCGAACCGGCGCTGGGCTGCCACTCGGTGCCCATGTCGAGGAGATTGACGAAGAAATCGTTCGTCAAGGTCTCCGGCCGCTTGGTGAAGACACCATGCGTCGGCTGTCCGGCCTTCAGGACACGCAAGCCGCCGACCAGCGCCGTCATCTCGGGGGCCGTCAAGGTGAGGAGCTGCGCGCGATCGACCAGCAACTCTTCAGCCGACAGGCGCGACTTGCCGTGAAGATAGTTTCGGAAGCCGTCGGCAGTCGGTTCGAGAGGTGCGAAGGAATGGACGTCCGTCTGCTCCTGTGAGGCATCGGCGCGGCCCGGCGTGAAGGGGACGGTCACATCGTGACCGGCCGCCTTCGCGGCCTTCTCGATCGCGGCGCCACCGGCGAGAACGATCAGGTCGGCCAGCGAGATCTTTGCGCCACCGGATTTCGCCCCGTTGAACGCCGCCCGGATTGCTTCGAGCTTGTCGAGGACGACGGCCAGCTGCCCCGGTCGGTTGACCGCCCAGTCTTTCTGCGGCGCGAGGCGGATACGCGCGCCGTTGGCGCCGCCGCGCTTGTCGGAGCCGCGAAAAGTCGACGCCGAGGCCCAGGCGGCCGAGACCAGCTCGGACACGGACAGGCCGGAGGCCAGGACCTTGGCCTTCAGATCGGCGATGTCCTTATCGCCGACCAGCGGGTGATCGACGGCGGGAATCGGATCCTGCCAGATCAGCGTTTCCTTCGGCACGAGCGGCCCGAGGTAACGCACGATCGGGCCCATGTCGCGGTGAGTCAGCTTGAACCACGCCCGGGCAAAGGCGTCGGCGAACTCGGCCGGATTCTGGTGGAAGCGGCGCGAGATCTTCTCGTAGGCCGGATCGACCCGCAGAGAAAGGTCGGTGGTCAGCATCGACGGGGCATGCCGCTTCGCCGGATCGAACGCATCCGGGACGGTGCCGACGCCTTTGCCGCCCTTGGGCGTCCACTGGTGCGCGCCAGCCGGGCTCTTGGTCAGCTCCCATTCGTGGCCGAACAGATTGTCGAAGAAGTGATTGCTCCACTTTGTCGGCGTCTGGCTCCAGGTGACTTCGAGGCCGCTGGTGATCGCGTCGCCACCCTTGCCCGTGCCGTACTTGCTCTTCCAGCCGAGCCCCTGCTGCTCGATCGGGGCGCCCTCCGGCTCCGGGCCGACCAGCGTGGCATCGCCGGCGCCGTGCGTCTTGCCGAACGTATGACCGCCGGCAATGAGAGCGACGGTCTCCTCGTCGTTCATGGCCATCCGCGCGAAGGTCTCGCGAATGTCCCGGGCGGCAGCGAGAGGATCGGGCTTACCGTTCGGGCCTTCCGGGTTGACGTAGATAAGTCCCATCTGGACGGCGCCGAGAGGATTCTCGAGATCGCGATCGCCCGAGTAGCGCTCGTCGGCCAGCCACTTGCCTTCGGGACCCCAATAGATGTCCTGGTCGGGCTCCCAGGTATCGACACGGCCGCCGCCGAACCCGAATGTCTTGAAGCCCATCGATTCGAGGGCAACGTTGCCCGTCAGGATGATGAGGTCGGCCCAGGACAGCTTCTGGCCGTACTTCTGCTTGATCGGCCAGAGCAGCCGACGAGCCTTGTCGAGGTTCGCGTTGTCCGGCCAGCTGTTCACGGGGGCGAAGCGCTGCTGGCCCCGTCCACCGCCGCCACGGCCATCGGCAATGCGGTATGTGCCGGCGCTATGCCATGCCATGCGGATGAACAGGCCGCCGTAATGGCCGAAGTCGGCCGGCCACCAGTCCTGCGACTGGGTCATCAAGGCATGGAGATCCTTGATCACGGCCTGGAGGTCGAGGCTCTTGAATGCCTTGGCGTAATCGAACGCCTGGCCCATGGGATTGGACAGGCTCGAGTGCTGGTGAAGCACCTGAAGGTCCAGTTGATTCGGCCACCAGTCGCGGTTCGTGTGACCGCGCGCGCCGCTGAAGGGACATGCACTGGGCGCGGCATTATCAACGTTCGTGTCCATCTTGGCCTCCAATTGCGTCTGCGTGCTGGTGAACGTCAAAATTGCTAAGGGCGCGGACCGCGTCGGCTCCGCTCGCGAACTATAGCGGGCAGGCCGCGCTCCGCTGCAAGCTTCTTTGGTCTATATTTTTGATTGGATCATCGCATCTCACCCGCGCCGATGTCATATGATCGTGCGAAGATGATAGACCACAGGCGAGAATACTGGCTTCTCCCTAGCTGGACGCGGCCGCCTGCGGTGTCGTCTCTCTCGCGACCAAATCGAAATCGACGAGATCGGGCGCCTGCATCTCGGTCCGGAAGCGATCGAAGCTCCACGGCCAGAGGGCGGGATTGCCGTTACGGTCGAGATACCAGCTGCGACATCCGGTAACCCAGACCGTCCCCTTCATGGCCTCGCGCAGTGCCGTATTGAAACGCTGCGTGGCGGCTTTCGACGGCGCCACGGCGTGACATCTGCCCTGCAGCACCAGGTCGACGAGTTGCAGCACATAGGCAAGCTGCAGCTCGGAGATCAGGATCACGGAGAAATTCCCGATCGGGCTGTTGGGCCCGACCAGCATGTAGAAGTTGGGAAACCCCGGCACCGCGACCGACCGGTAGGCCTCGTTGGCATCGGCCCAGGCGTCGGCCAGCCGCAGCCCACCTTCGCCGATCACGTCGATGGGCCGCAGGAAGGCGTGGCCGTCGAAGCCGGTCGCCAGAACCAGCACATCGAGCTCGTGCAGGACGCCATCCTTCGTTCGCACGCCCGCGGCCTCGATGCGCTCGATGCCGTCGGTGACCAGGGTGACGTTGGGTTTCTGCACCGCCGGATAGAAGATGTCCGACATGATCAGCCGCTTGCAGGCGGCGCGATAGTCGGGCGTGAGCCGCCGCCTGAGCTCGGGGTCGTGCACATTCTCTTCGAGATTGCTGCGGCAGGCCGCCTCGATCTTGTGCAGCTCGTCCTGATCGCCGATCACGGCACGCGCAAAGGTGTCGACGAAGCGCGCCGACCAGAAATCATAGGACTGCTGGAGCGCTTCCGGCGAGGCGCGGTACATCGCATGCTCGTCCGCGCTGTAGGGTGGATTGGCCAGCGGCAGCACCCACTGCGCCGTGCGCTGGAACAGGACCAGTTGCCCGACCCGATCGACCAGCGCGGGCACGATCTGGATGGCCGTCGAGCCCGTCCCGATGATGCCTACCCGCTTGCCTTCGAGCGCAACCGAATGGTCCCAGCGGGCGGAATGGAAGCAGGCGCCCTTGAAATCGCCGAGTCCCGGAATGTCGGGCGTCGCAGGATGATGCAGCACGCCGGTCGCTGCGATCACGAAATCGACGCTATCGGCAGCACCGCCCTTGATCGAAAGATGCCAGCGGCCGCCACGATACTCGGCGCGCTCGATCTCGCTGTCGAAACGGAAGTGGCGATCGAGGTCGTACTTCTTCGCCACGCCTTCGAAATAGCCCTGGATCTCCGCGCCCGGCGAGAAGCGGTGCGTCCAGTCGGGCTTCAGCTCGAAGGAATACGCATAGACATGGCTCGGCACGTCGCAGGACAGGCCGGGATAGGTATTGTCGCGCCAGGTGCCGCCCAGCCGGGACGCCTTTTCGTAGATCACGAAATCCGTGATGCCGCGTTCCTTGAGCTTGATGGCCGTCAGGATGCCCGACATGCCGGCCCCGATGATCGCGAACCGCTTGCTCACCGCTCAATCCTCCACACTCGATCCCGGAAAGTCTGCCGCCAAAGGTCTGCGGCGTCGAGCAAGCCGATCGCGGAGCGATATGGAAGGTCAAAGCCGATGAAGCCTGGACAGTTCACGTGGTGCGCGTTTCAGAGCAACTCGGAGTCAGCCCTTTTCAAGCACCCTCGGGTGTTTTCTGCCTTGGATGGATGTAGTCCTTGAAGTCGTCGAACCCCTTCCAGGCGGGCTCCGGCGGTTCGTAGCCGGGACGCGGTGCGTACCTGGAGGCGTCGCTTGCGCCCGGCGTCACGATGTAGCGCGGGCAATTGGGAAAGATCGCGCGTGCCTTCACCCGGACCAGGAGCTGCGCACCGGCAAAGCGCTGCATCAGCGGATCGTCGCGGCTGACGGTCGCCTCGCCATTGACCCTGACCCGGCGCGGCTTCTCGCCCATGTCGATGAACAAGAGCCCGACACTGGGATTGGCCAGGATATTGCCCAGGCTCTTGAACATCCCATTGCCGTCATAGTCGGGAAAGGCGAGCTCGCTCGCGCCGATCACCTTCACGAAGCCCGGCGTGCCGCCCTTGAAGGAGCAGTCCGGCTGGCCGCGATCATCCGACGTCGCAAGGAAGAAGAACATCGCGCCTTCGATGAAGGCGCGATCGCTTGCCGTGAACTCCGTGTGGGTCAGCTTCTCGACCAGGCGATCGGCAATGCGGCGGCTGTCAAATTCGTCCTGCAGGCGGCGGTTGCCGTCGTGAAACATCAGGCTCTCAGCCATCGAAGCGCCCCTTGAGGTCGGAGTCGCGCAGGGTCGTGTCCTGGCCGGGCGGGGCGACCCGCACGGCATCCTCCAGGGTCATGGTCTGGCGCCATTCCTCGGCCGGCCGTGCCCGGTCGTCGGAGCCGATCTGGTCGACGCCCCAGTAGAGCTCGAGGTGATGGCCGTCGGGATCGAGGAACTCGACCGAGATCTGGCAGCCGGCGCGACGGCGGCCTTCGTAGACCAGCTTGGCACCATGCGCTTTCAGGTGATCGCGGGCACGGAAGATCTCGTCCAGGGTGGCGAGCTCGAAGGCGAGATGATGCAGGCTCTTCGGGCCCTCGCCTCCCTCGCCGCGGCCGCCGACCAGCGCCAGGCAGTGATGGTCGCCATTGCAGCGCAGGAAGACCATGCCGCCCGGCATCATCGAGCCGGGATAGATGTCGGACACCTTGAAGCCCAGCACCTCGGTGTAGAAGCGCTTGCTGCGCTCCAGGTCGGCGACATAGACCACGGCGTGGCCAAGCTTCTGGACCTTGAACGGCAGACCCTGCGGCATGGGACCCTCCCCTAGAGGCGCAGCACTCGCGGCGACTTCAGCAGTGCCGCGGCACTGGCGGTCATCTTAGCACCGGCTTTCACCATCGCCTCAGCCTTGAGTTCGGCCGCCTGCACGTCGCGCAGCCGCCTGATCGTGGCCTCCAGGATCGCCTGCGGCACCACCACCACGCCATCGGGGTCGCCCACGATGACGTCACCGGAGCTCACCGGAACGCCGCCGATCGTGACCGGCAGGCCGACGCTGCCCGGCCCGTTCTTGGCCGGCGAGTTGGGCACGATGCCGGCGCAGAAAAGCGGCAGGCCGGCCGCGACGATGCCGGCACGATCACGCGCCAGCCCGTCGGTGACCAGGGCGGCGAGACCGGCATTCTTCATCATGCCGGCCACGAGATCGCCGACCAGCGCCGTCAGGCGGTAGGAATCGTTGGCGCACATGATCACGTCACCCGGCTGGGCGATCTCCATGGCGCCGAACAGGGCGAGGTTGTCGGCGGGATAGGCATGGCAGGTGACGGCGACACCGACGAACGACGCGTTCGCCGGATCGCAGGGCTTGATCGTCCAGTCGAGAGCACCGCGACCGTCCAGGGCATCGACGAGATGCGAGGTCTGCGCGCCCTTCAGCGCCGCCACGTGAGCGGGATCGGGCCGCGTGAAGCCGGCCTTGATCGTAAGCAGCGGCGGATCGTCGAGCATGGGCTACCTTTCTCTTCTGCGCTCCGCCATCATGCGCCGAACGACGGACAAGGGGGAAGAACGCATGGCGAAATCGCCCAACAGACTCTCGGCAAGCGACGCCGTGCGGCGCATGGCGGAGAAGCGGCTCAAGGCACGCGATCTGGTCGAGGCCTGCCTCGATCGCATCGACGCGCGCGAAGGCCAGGTCCATGCCTGGGAAGCGCTCGACGCCGAAGGCGCCCGCAAACGCGCCGATCAGCTCGACAAGCGTGCACGCCCGGTCGGGCCGCTGCACGGCATTCCGCTCGCCGTGAAGGACATCATCTCGACCAGGACGATGCCCACCACTTGCGGCTCGGCGATCTATCGCGATCACGTCGTGGGCAAGGATGCAGCCTGCGTCAGCCAGCTCACCCGGGCCGGCGCCATCGTGCTGGGCAAATCGGTGACCACCGAGTTCGCCGGCGGCCATGCCGGCAAGACCCATAACCCGCACAATCTCCGCCACACACCGGCCGGCTCGTCGTCGGGCTCGGCGGCCGCCGTTGCCGATTTCATGGCGCCGGTGGGCTACGGCACACAGACCGCGGGATCGGTCATCCGCCCCGGCGCCTTCAACGGCGTGGTGGCCTACAAGGGCACGTACGGCTGGGCCGACATGACCGGCGTGAAGGCCTATGCCCAGAGCCTCGACACGTTGGGCTTCTTCACGCGCGAAGCCAACGACCTCGCCCTGATCCGCGCCGCCTATGGCCATGCGCCGGCCGATCCCCCTCAGCGAGGTGAAGCGCCGCGCATCGGCCTGGTGCGCACGCCCTGGTGGGACGAGGCCGATCCCTACAACAGGAAGAACATCGAGGAGGCGGCGCGTCTCCTACGCGCCGCCGGCGCCAAGGTCCGGGAATGGCGGGCGCCGGACAGCTGGACCGGCCTGGTGCCGGCGCAGAACCGCCTCATGACCAAGGAGGCGACGATCTCCTACGCCAAGGAGCGTGCCCGCTTCTCGCATCTCTTCTCGCCGACGATGAAGGCCGTGATGGTCGATGGCGACGCGGTCAGCCGCCAGCAATATGCCGACGCCAAGAAACGCAAGAAGATCGCGGTCGGACAGCTCGGCGAGGCCTGGGAGACGTTCGATCTCCTGCTGACGCCTGCGGCCAAGGGCGAGGCGCCGGCAGGGCTCGGCAATACCGGTGATCCCTTGTTCAACCGCGTCTGGACCCTGCTCGGCACGCCCTGCATCGCGCTGCCCTTCAACAGCGGCCCGTTCGGCCTGCCGCTGTCGGTGCAACTCGTGGGCCGGCACGGCGACGACGACCGGCTGATCGCCTGGGCGCGTTGGGTCGAAGCGAAGCTCGCATGACCGTCAAGCTGGGCATGATCGGCTATGGGGCGATCGGCAAGCATGTCGATGCCGCCCTCAAGGCCGGCGACATCGAGAACCTGAAGCTGGTGGCCGCGCTGGTGAAACGGCCGCGTAGCGAAGGGATCCTCACGCACGAGCCCGAGCAATTCTTTGCCCATACCTTCGACGCCGTCGCCGAATGCGCCGGCCACGAAGCCGTGCGCGCCTACGGCCAGCGCGTGCTGGAAGGCGGTGCCGACTTCCTGGTGACATCGGTCGGTGCCTTCACCGACACCGCTTTGCTCGATCGCCTGCTGGCCGCGGCCAGGGCGAGCGGCCGCAAGCTCATCCTGCCCTCCGGCGGCATCGGCGCGCTCGACATCCTGAGCAGTGCCGCCGTGGGCGGGCTGGACAGTGTCACCGTCACAGTGCGCAAGGATCCGTCGGCCTGGAAGGGAACGGTGGCAGAGACGCTGGTCGATCTCGATGCCTTAACGGCACCGCACACCGTGTTCGACGGACCGGTGCGCGAAGGCGCCCGCCTCTATCCGCAGAACGTCAACATTTCCGCCGCGGCCGCCCTGGCCGGACTCGGCCTCGACAAGACGCGGGTGGTGATCGTGGCAGATCCGACCCTCTCGACGCATATCGTCGAGCTCGAGGCCAAGGGCGCCTTCGGCCGGTTCAGCTTCCTCGAGGACGTGACGATCAGCGAGGAGAACCGCAAGACCGGCAAGCTGGTCGCCATGGCCATGGTGAAGTCGGTGCGCCAGCTCGCCTCGACCCTGGTGGTGGCGGCCTAAAGGGAGCGAGCATGGACGAATTCGACTACGTCATCGTCGGGGCCGGCGCCGCGGGCTGCGTGCTCGCCAACCGGCTCTCCGCCTCGGGCAAGAACACCGTCGCGGTGATCGAAGCGGGCGGCAAGGACAGCAGCATCTGGATCAGGATCCCGGCCGGCTTCAACAAGACGGTCTACGACGATGCTCTCAACTGGGGTTACGAAACCGCGCCCGGTCCGCATATCGACGGCCGCAAGATACGGTTCCCACGCGGCAAGGTGCTGGGCGGCTCAGGCTCGATCAACGGCCATCTTTATGTGCGCGGCCAGGCGGCCGACTACGACACCTGGGCGCAGCTCGGCTGTCGCGGCTGGTCGTGGAGCGATGTGCTGCCCTACTTCAAGCGCGCCGAATCGCGCGCCGGCGGCAGCGACGAGGTGCGTGGCCGCGAGGGTCCGCTCGTCATCGAAGACCAGCGCGACCCGCATGTCTTGTCGGATGCCTTCATGGCCGCCAACGAAGCCCTCGGCCTCAAACGCACGCCCGATTACAACGGCGGCGACCAGGAGGGCACGCTCCTCTACCAGAACATGATGAGGAACGGACGGCGCTGGAGTCCTGTCGACGCCTACCTCAAGTTGGCGATGAAACGCCCGAACGTGCGTGTCTTCACCGGGGCGCTGGTCGAGCGGGTGGATCTCGACGGCAAACGCGCCACCGGCATCACCTATTGCCAGGACGGCCAAACCAAGCAGATCCGGGCCCGCCGCGACGTCATCCTCGCCGGCGGCGCCATCAATACGCCGCAACTCCTGCAGCTCTCCGGCATCGGCCACGCCGACGATCTCGCCGCCATCGGCGTGCCGGCACGTCACGTGCTGGCCGGCGTCGGGCGCAACTTCCGTGACCATTATGCCGTGCGTGTGTCGGCATTGGTCAAAGGCGCCGGGTCGCTCAACGAGCGCAGCCATGGCCTTCGGCTGGTGGCGGAAGTTCTGCGTTATGCCGTCAGCCGCAAGGGGTTGCTGACCACGGCGCCGAGCCATGCCGGTGGCTACCTCAGGACACGGCCCGGTTTGGAAACGCCCGATATGCAGCTCTATTTCGCGCCGGCGAGCTATGGCGGCGGCCGCTACGGCACCACCGTCCTGGATACCGTCCCCGGCATGACCCTGGGGGCCGCGCAATTGCGGCCCGAGAGCACCGGTCACGTGAAGGCGCTCTCTGCCGATCCCACGGCCAAGCCGGAGATTCAGCCGAACTACCTTGCCGACCAGATCGATCGCGACGCCCTGCTCGCCGCGATGAAGTATCTGCGCAAGCTGCTCGCCACGCCGCCGCTGGCCAACCATGTCATCCGCGAGAATTTCCCGGGCCCCGACACGAAGACCGACGAGCAGTGGATGGCGCATGCCCGCGCCACCGGTTCGACGACCTACCACCCAGTCGGCACGGCCAAGATCGGCACCGATCCGATGGCGGTGGTCGATCCGGCGTCGATGCGCGTCATTGGCCTGCAGGGTCTGCGCGTCGCCGACGCGTCCTGCATGCCGACGATGGTCTCGGGCAACACCTATGCCGCGACCAACATGATCGCGGAAAAGGCGTCGGACCTCATCCCTCAGACATAGCCTCAAACATAACGTCAAACGTAGCCGGGGCCCTCGATCACCGGATTGGCGATCAGGAACTTCTCGTCGATCTCGACACCGATGCCCGGCCTGTCGAGCGGCCGCACGCAGCCGTCCGGGGCGATCTTCCAGGGCTCGCTGCCCAGCTCGTCGCGGAACTTGTTGGCGACCGAGAGATCGGCTTCGAAGTAGCCGCCATTGTCGATCGAGGCGAGGAAATGGATCGACACGGCGTGGTTCAGGCCGGTCATCGAACTGTGCGGATGGATCGGCAGTTTCCACATCGAGGCGGCCGCCGCGATGCGCTGCACCTCGGTGATGCCGCCGCTCTTGGAAAGGTCGGGCTGCAGGATGGTGATGTTGCCGTCCTCGATCAGCCGATGGAACTCGAAGCGGGTGTAGTGGTTCTCGCCGGCCGCCAAGGGTGTGCGGCCCCAGCCCTTGGCCATGGCATAGGAACGATGGTCGTGCGCCGGAAACGGCTCCTCCAGCCAGGCGATGCCGAGCTCGTCCATCGCCGGCATGACGCGGCGCACGTCTTCCGGCGTGTAGCCGGTGTTGGCGTCGGTCAGCAGCACCACCTCGTCGCCGAAACGGCGGCGCACCGCCGTCATGCGCGCGATGTCGGCTTTCACGCTGTCGCCGACCCGAAGCTTCAGCGCCTTGTAGCCGGCGGCCACCATGGGAGCGGCTTCATCGGCCAGCGCCTCGGGGGCCTGATAGCCCAGCGCAATGCCGCCGGCATAGGCCTTCACCGGCCGGTTGCTGCCGCCCAGCAGCTTGTAGAGCGGCCAGCCCACGGCCTTGCCCTTGATGTCCCACAGCGCCTGGTCGAGACCGCTCATCGCCATGGCGGTGGCGGCGCCCATGCCGTGGCTGCCGAGCTGGAACTTGTAGATCTTGGACCAGATGCCCACGGTGTCCGTGGCATCCATGCCGACCACGAAACCACGCAAGGTCGTGTTGATCAGATGGCCGATGCTGCCGGGTGACCGCGCATGATGGCTCTCGCCCCAGCCGACGATGCCGTCCTCGGTCGTCACCTTCACCATCACGCAGTCGCGCTTGGTCATGGTGCCGATGCCGAGCGACACCTGCCGCTCCGGCGGCACGCGGAAGCTGGTCGGGTAGGCCTTTACGTCGACGATTTTCATGTCCACTCCTCACCTCATCCTGAGGAGCATCGCGCAGCGATGCGTCTCGAAGGATGGATACACGCTCGATGTTGCCCACCCTTCGAGACGCCGCGCTTGGCGCGGCTCCTCAGGGTGAGGTTTTTGCTAAGCCACCTTGTACTTCTTCAGGACATCGCGATCGATTTCGATGCCGAGGCCGGGACCGGTCGGCACCGCGACGACGCCCTTCTTCTGCTCGATCGGCACCTGCGCCAGATGATCGCGCAGCGGGTTGGGCGTCTGCTCGAATTCGAGCATCGGCGGCATCGGGCGGAAGGCCGGCGGCTGGTCGGGTAAGGCCGCCAGGAACTGCACCGTCGCCGCGAGCCCGATGGCCGAGCCCCAGGCGTGCGGCACGCATTCAACGCCAAAGGCCGAGGCGAGCGCGGCGATCTTGCGGCATTCCGAGAAGCCGCCGGCGGCACAGAGATCGGGCTGCACGATATCCATCGCCTTGCGGGCGATTACATCGCGGAAGCCCCAGCGGGTGAAATCGTTCTCGCCGCCGGCCACGGCCATGTCGAGCGCCCGCGTCACCTCGACATAACCGTCGCGATCCTCGGGGCTGATCGGTTCCTCGAACCAAAGGATGTCGTGCTCCTCCAGCAGGCGGCCGAGCTTGATCGCATTGGGCACCGAGAAGCAGTGGTTGGCATCGACCGCAAGCTTGACCTCGGGGCCGATCGCCTCGCGCACCGCCGCAACGCGCCGGGCATCGAGCTTCAGGTCGCCCAGGCCGATCTTCATCTTGATGGCGCGAAAGCCGTCATTCTTGAAGTCCAGCGCCTCTTCGACGGCCTCCTCGATCAGCCGGTTCATGTCGATGAAGTAGAGGCCGGTCGCATAGGGGATCACCTCGCTGCGATAGGCGCCGCCGATCAGCTTGTGCACCGGCTTGCCGACGGCGCGGCCCATGATGTCCCATAGTGCGATGTCGATGCCCGAGATGGCCGAGATCGCCATGCCGGTCGTGCCGTAATCCTTGATCCTGTTGTAGAGATCTTCCCAGATCGCCTCGACGTCGAACGGATCCTTGCCGACCACGCGCGATTTGAACTGCGTCTCGATGAAGGTCTTGGCGACGGCCGCCGGGCCATAGCATTCGCCCCAGCCGGTGATGCCGTCGTCGGTCGAGATCTCGACGATGCAGGACGACCGCGTGCCGTAGACCCAGCCGCGCGCCGACACGAACGGCTTCTCCACCTTGCACTGCAGAATATGGCAGGCGATGTCGGTCACCTTCATCGCGTTTCCTCCCTTTGATTGCGCAGGCCTTTGATTGCGCTGGACCGTGCCGCAATCCAGCTCGGCTGTCATCCCGAGCGCATCGCCGTCCCCGCCTCCATGTGGCCGGCCAATTGCATGAGACGGACGTCGCCGCAGAATCGAGTTGTCCTCGATGAACGCCGCCTCCTAGGATGATCGTCGACAGCAGGCAATTGGAATGGATTTGCAGCACCGCTCTCCCCCCGGCGACCATGTCGGCGTGCATGACCTCGTGAAGCGATATGGTGACGTGGCGGCGGTGGACAGCGTCAGCCTCGGCGTCAAGAAGGGCGAGTTCCTGGCACTGCTCGGCCCGTCGGGCTCGGGCAAGACCACGATCCTGATGAACATCGCCGGCTTCGATTTTCCCGATTCGGGCCGCATCGAGATCGACGGCCAGGACGTGACCTGGACGCCGCCCTACAAGCGCAATCTCGGCATGGTGTTCCAGCGCTACACGCTGTTCCCGCACATGAGCGTGCTGGACAACATCGCCTTCCCACTGCGCATGCGCAAAATCGGCCGGGCCGAACGCGAGGAGCGGGCGAGAGCCGCCCTGAAGACCGTCCGTCTCGACGGCTACGGCGATCGCAAGCCGTCGCAGCTTTCCGGCGGGCAGCAACAGCGCGTCGCGATGGCGCGCGCCGTCGTCTACAATCCCGAAGTGCTGCTGATGGACGAGCCGCTGTCCGCTCTCGACAAGAATCTGCGCGAGGAAATGCAGATCGAGATCAAGCATTTGCAGCGCGAGTTGGGTGTCACGGTCATTTTCGTCACCCACGACCAGACCGAAGCGCTGACCATGGCCGATCGCATCGCCGTGCTCGATCACGGCAAGCTGCAGCAGCTCGACACGCCGCGGGCCCTCTACGAAGCGCCGGCTTCGGCCTTCGTCGCAGGCTTCATCGGCGAAACGAATTTCTGGCCGGCGACCGCCGCGAACGATGCCGCGCCCGGCGACGAGGTCGCGGTCGAGCTCGAAGGCGGCGAACGGGCGACGGTCATGGCCGCGGACCGGCTCAGCCGACAACAGGCGGTGCGCGTCGCGATACGCCCGGAAAACCTGCGCCTTTCCGCCGATTCCGGCGGATGCGCGGCGACCGTCAACGAAGCGATCTATGCCGGCAGCGTGACGACCTTGCTGGTGCGCACCAAGGGACCGATCCTGCGCGTTCGGCTCACCGCGGCCACGGCTGCGAGCGAACCCGCGGCGGGAACGTCGCTGTCGCTGGGCTGGCAGCCTCGGCACGCCCGCGCTTATGCGGCCGCATGAAGGGGGCCGCATGAAGAGTCGGCCCTCCCGCTTCCTGCTGGGCGGCCGGACCTACAGTCCGGCGGTCAGCCTGCTGCTCGCCCTGCCGTTCCTGCTGGTCATCCTGCTGGCCTTTCTGCTGCCGCTGGGGATGCTGCTGCGCGAGAGCGCGTTCGCCCCCGGCTTCACGGTGGAGCATTACCGCAAGGTCTTCGACGAGCCGGTCTACCTGCGGGTGATGTATCGAACGGTACGGATCTCGATCTTCGTCACCTTGATCAGCCTGCTGCTGGGCTATCCGCTGGCGCTCCTGATGGCGCGCGCCCGCGGCCTGCAGCTCAGCCTGCTGCTGATCGCCGTCCTGCTGCCGCTCTGGACCTCGGTCCTGGTCCGGACCTACGCCTGGCTAGTGCTGCTGCAGCGCGACGGTCTCATCAACGATATGCTGACCGGCCTCGGCATCATCGACGCGCCCATGCAATTGCTGCGCACCGAAGGCGCCGTCGTCCTGGCGATGAGCCATGTCCTGCTGCCGTTCGTCGTGCTGCCGCTCTACGCCTCGCTGCGCGCCATCCCGGACGACTACGAGCGCGCCGCCAAGATGCTGGGCGCCAACGGCTTCGCGGTGTTCCGCCACGTCACCCTGCCGCTGTCGATGCCCGGCATCACCTCGGGCTGCCTCATGGTTTTCCTGCTGGCCCTGGGCTTCTTTGTGACGCCCGCCCTGATCGGCGGTCCGCAGCAGATGATGCTGGCGACCCTGGTCCAGCAGCAGGTCACCGAGCTGCTCAACTGGCCCTTCGCCGGCGCCATCATCGGCGTGCTGCTGTTCGCGGTGCTGGTGCTGGTGATCGCCTTCAACCGGGTCGTGCGGCTGGACCGCTTTGTCGGCCAGGTATGAAGGCGCCAGGTATGAGGGGGCAACGATGACGCGCACGCCCATCACGGCCAGCCGATTTGCCATCAACGCCTTCGCCTATGCCGTGGTCGTCTTCCTGCTCGTCCCGACGGCGCTGATCATTCCCATGTCCTTCGGGCCGGACCGTTTCCTGAAGTTTCCGCCCGCGGGCTTCACGCTCCACTGGTACGCGGCCTACTTCTCCGATCCGGACTGGCTCGCGGCCACCTTCTTCAGCATCCGCATCGCCGCCCTGACCGCCATCGTCGCCACGATCGTCGGCACCCTGATATCGCTGGCGCTGGTGCGGGGACGGCTGCCGGGCAAGCCAGCCTTCGAGCTCCTCGTGGTCGGTCCGGTGATCGTGCCCAACATCGCATTGGCCATTGCCACCTTCCTGGTGTTCGACGGCCTCAGGCTGACCGGCACGACACTCGGCTTCGTGGCCGCACACACCGCGCTCGCCATGCCGTTCGTGGTCTTCACCATCCTGGCCTCGCTCTACCGGTTCGACGCGGATCTCGAACGGGCGGCCCTGTCCTGCGGCGCCAGCCCGCTGCGCGCCTTCTTCTGGGTCACCCTGCCGCAGATCATGCCCGGCATCGTCTCGGCGGCCCTGTTTGCCTTCATCATTTCGTTCGATGAACCGGTGATCTCGTTCTTCATTTCGGACCTCGACCATCGCTCGCTGCCGCGCAAGATGTTCGAGGACATCGACTATAATGTTTCACCGATCCTGGCGGCGGTCGCGACCGTGCTGACCGGCCTCACCATACTGGCGCTGGTGATCGGACATTTCCTTGGGCGCAGCGGCCGAAGCGGTTCGACGACGCGCAAAACAGGGTAACGGGGACGTTGAGCAGGAGAGCAGCATGAGGATTACACGCCGCGCGGCCATGGCAGGCGCCGCCACCCTTCCCTTCGTTTCCACGGCGAAAGCCGCCGGCGGCGAAGTGATCATCGCGACCACCGGCGGGCTGATGACCAACAGCCTGCAGACCCACTTCTACAAGCGGTTCGAAGCCGAGACGGGCATCCGCGTGCGCGCCATCGCCATCGAACTGCCCGACCAGTGGGCCCGCGCGATCGCCGGGGCACGCACCGGCAATGTGCCGTTCGATGTCGTCACGGCGACACCGCCCGACCTGATCCAGCATGCCGAGATCCTGCAGCCGCTGGATTGTGCCGCCATGCCGGGCATCGTGGCGCATGCCCTGCCCAACAGCTGCATGCAGCGCGGCATCATCCGCACCGTCGGCGGCATGGCGCTGACCTGGAGCAAGAAGGCCTTTCCGTCTGGTGGGCCGCAGTCCTGGGCGGATTTCTTCGACGTCGCCAAGTTTCCTGGACCGCGTTCCCTGCCCGATACGGGCGATCGCGACTGGTGGGTGCCCCTGGCCGCTCTGATGGCCGACGGCGTGCCGCGCGACAAGCTGTTCCCGATGGACCTCGACCGCGCCTACAAGAAGCTCGACACGATCAAGAAGAACGTTGCTGCCTGGTGGAAGAGCGGCGACAACTCGATGCAGATCCTGCGTGGCGGCGATGCCGTCATGAGCATGCTCTATTCGAGCCGCGCCGTGCCGCTGGCCAAGAGCGGCGAGTTCGACTTCACCTGGAACGGCGCCATCCGCGACACCGGCAATTGGGCGATCCTGAAAGGCAGCCCCAATACGGCAAATGCCGTCAAGTTCCTGGATTTCTTCGTCCAGAATCCGGCCGAGCACCTGCCGTTCAGCACGGCGGTCAGCTTCGATTCCAACAACAAGGAGGCCGCGACCCAGGTCCCGGCCGATGAACGCCGCTATCGCCCGAGCTATCCCGACAACTACGAGAAGCTCGTCATCGCCGACTTCGAATGGATCGCCAGCAACCGCGCCAAGATGCGGGAACGCTGGGTGAGCTGGCTGACCCAGTAGCCGCCATGCTGGTCACCTATCCCGAGGCTGCACACTGGCCGATCGATCCCGCGCGTCTCGATCTCGTGGAAGAATTCCGCGCCAAGCCGCGCGGCCCCCACGGCGACGAACTACAGAAGCTGCTCCATCGCATGCGCTGGAACGGCGACCCGCAGTCCGACGGGCGCTATGTGCTCGTCGTGACCGAGCCCGGCAAGCAATGGACGCTGGGTCGACTGCCGCGGCAGCGCGGCAAGCCGATCGAGCTGATGCGCAATCATGTCTTCACCTCGATTGCCGAGGCGGAGTGGGAAGTCTTCAAGCTGCGTTGGGAGGCCCTGACCGGGACGTCCCTGCCGCCTCATCTGAGTGGTCCGCTGGCATGACCGATACGACGTCCGTCCTGGGATACGCCTGGCCGCTGGTGGCCTCGCCGGGAGAAGAGATCACCTTTCAACTGTCGAGTCCGACGCTGTCCAGCGCCGAGGCCGTGCTGGTGCGGGTGCGCTGCGGCGACCCCGACCCCAACGGTCCGGGCCTGCGGCTCGAGGAGTTGCCGGCATCGTTCGACCGTACGATCGGGCTGACCCATCAGCCGATCCGGCCGGGCTCCTGCGCGGTCGTGGCAGATGCGCCGCCGCTGTCGGCATTGCGGTCCTTCACGGCGGGAGCTTTCCTCTGGCCCACCCTGCCCGGCGAGCGCGCCCAGACGGTCCTGTCGCGTTGGTGCGGCGATACGAGCGAAGGCTGGCGTCTCGGCCTCGACGAGACGGGTCGCCTCGAGTTCGTGCTGGCGATGCAGGGCAAGAGCTGGCGGGTCGCCACCACCGAGCCTTTGCTGTCGCGTGAATGGGTGCTGGCGGGCGCGGCCTGGGACGCCGACGCCGGGCGCATCAGGATCATGGTGCGCAGCGCCGATCCGCAGGCCGGCCGCGACCGCAGCCAGGTCGTCGAAGCGGAAGGCCCCACATCGATGCGCTGGCCGGAAGCGACGCCGCTGGCCATCGCCGCGCATGCGTCGACAGCCGGCAAGGAAACCTTCGAGGGCTTCTACGACGGCAAGATCGACAGGCCACGCCTCTACGCGGCCGCCGAGACCCTCGACGGTCTCCATCGCCTCTGCGAGACCACGAGCTTCCCCACGACCGACCAGCGTCTGCTGGGCGCCTGGGATTTTTCCCGTGGGATGGCGACGGATCAGGTCACCGACCTGTCGACCCAGCACCTGCACGGCACCCTGCGTCAGATGCCGACGCGTGCCGTGACGGGCGCCAATTGGGACGGCAGCACCGACCGCTGGACCGATTGCCCCGCCCAGTACGGCGCCATCCACTTCCATAGCGACGATGTCGCCGATGCGGAGTGGAAACCGACCTTGCGCTTTCGCGTGCCAACCGACTGGAAGAGCGGCTTCTATGCCTTGCGGCTGCGGGCGATGCAGGGTGCCGAGCCGGTCGAGAGCTTCGTCGGCTTCTTCGTGCGGGCCGAGATCGGCAAGCCGACCTCGAAGCTGGCCTTCGTCGCCAGCACGGCCACCTTCCTCGCCTATGCCAACAGCGCCCTGCGGCTCGATCAGGTCCATGCCGAGGCGATGCTGGAGGGTCTTCTCACCCTGTCGCGCGACGACGCCTACCTGCAGGAGCATCGCGAGCTCGGCCTGTCGACCTACGACACCCATGCCGACGGCAGCGGCTGGAACATCAGCAGTGCACGGCGGCCGATCCTGAACATGCGGCCGCGCGGCAACGTGTTCAACTACGGCAACGACACACATTTCATCGACTGGCTCGAGGCGATCGGACAGGACTACGACATCGTCACCGACGACGACATCCATCGCCATGGCGTGCAGGTGCTGAAGCCCTACACCTGCGTCGTTACCGGCTCACACCCGGAATATATCAGCCGCGAGATCTGGGAGGCATTCGACGCCTACCAGCGCGGCGGCGGCCGGCACATGTATCTCGGCGGCAACGGCTTCTATTGGCGGATCGCCTATCATCCGACGGTGCCGCACACGATCGAGATGCGCCGCGGCATGACCGGCCTGCGTACCTGGGAGGGCGAGGCCGGCGAGACGGCGCTGGCCTTCACCGGCGAACCCTCCTCGACCTGGCGCAGCAACGGCCGGCCGCCGCAGCGCCTGGTCGGCGTCGGCTTCGACGCCCAGGTATTCACCCGTTCCTCGCCCTACCGATGGCTGGACGGGGCGCGGGCACCGGGGCTCGGCTGGCTGACCGCCGGCATCGATCTCGATACGCCGCTGGGCGACTTCGGCCTGCGCGGCAACGGCGCGGCCGGCGTCGAGATCGACCGTGTCGATTTCTCGCTCGGCACGCCGCCCGGAACGGTCTGGCTGGCGACCGCCGACCGACTCGGCTATGGCGGCACACCGGCGCCGGAGGAAATTCGTACGCTGCATCGTGGCGTGATGGGCGATCAGAACGCCCAGGTTCGCGCCGATCTGGTGTTCTTTCCGACCGCCAACGGGGGCGCAGTGTTTTCGACCGGCTCGATCGCCTGGGTCTGCGCCCTGTCGCACAACGACTATGACAACAACGTCAGCCGGCTGACGCGGAACGTCTTGAAGCGCTTCCTCGATCCCGCGCCGTTGTAAGCAGAGCTACGAGACCGAGATCAACAGATTGCCGAGCTTGTCCTGGCGGACCTTGTCGCCAGGCTCGACGACCGTCGTGCAATCGAGCTGTTCGAGGATCGCCGGACCTTCGAAGGCGGCGTCGAGCGGCAGCTTCTCGCGGGCGTAGATCGGCGTCTGTCGCCAACCGTCGCTGAACCAGACGCGCCGCTCGCCGACCTTTGCCGCCTCGAGCGTCGGCGCGCGCTCGGTCGCGGCAAGGGCTGCGAGCGATATTTCCGGCCGCACGCCGATCACCGCCGTGTGCAGGTTCACCAGCACCGGCGGAATCTCCGGCAGCTCGATGCCGAAGCGGCGGAAATAGGCCGCGGCAAACGCCTTGTGCAGGCCGGCCACGCCGATCTCCGCGGTCTCGACGGCGACCGACAGAATGTGGCTCTGGCCCTGGAACTGCATGTCGGCCGTCAGCACGCGGCGCAGCTCGCGCACCGGCACGCCCTCGCGGGCGATCGTGGCCTCGCCCTCGGCGGCCTGCTCAGCATAGATGCGCACCACCAGGGCATCGTCCACCGCCGACAGCGGCTTGTTCACCGTGCGCACATAGTCGTGGCGCAGATCGGCCACGACGCAGCCCAGCGCATTGGTGATGCCGGGCCGCGCCGGCACCAGGACGGTCGGGATGGCAAGCTCACGCGCCAGCGCGGTGGCATGCAGAGGGCCCGCACCGCCAAAGGCAAAGAGGGCGAAATCGCGCGGATCGTGGCCGCGCGACAACGACACCAGGCGGATGGCACCGGCCATGCGATCGTTGGCGATGCGCAGGATGGCGGCGGCCGCCGCTTCAGCATCGAGACCGAGCCGCTGGCCGACCTTCTGCAAAGTGAGTTCCCGCACTCGGTCCAAGGTCACTTTGTCGTCGACGCCCAGCAGGCGGTCGGGGTTGAGCCGCCCCAGGATCAGGTTGGCGTCGGTGATGGTGGGCTCGCTGCCGCCGCGGCCGTAGCAGATCGGCCCCGGCCGCGCGCCCGCACTTTCCGGGCCGACCCGCAGCATGCCCGCCGCGTCGACCGAGGCGATCGAACCGCCGCCAGCGCCGATCGTATGCACGTCGACCATCGGCACATGGATCGGCAGGGCGTATTCCAGCTCCAGCTCGCCGGAGACCTGCGGCACGGCATTTTCGATCAGGCCGACATCGGTCGAGGTGCCGCCCATGTCGTAGGTGATCAGGTGGGGATGGCCCGACGCGCGGCCGGTATAGGCGGCCGCCATCACGCCGGAAGCCGGCCCCGACATCACTGTGTTCACCGCCGCCTCGGCGATCAGCTGCGAGGAAATCGTGCCGCCATTGCCCTGCATCACCAGCAGGTCGCGGTCGAAGCCTTTGGCTCCCAGCTCCTTGCGCAGACGCGACAGGTACCGATCGAGCACCGGCTGCACCGAGGCGTTCACCGCCGCCGTCACACCGCGCTCGTACTCGCGATACTCCGACAGGATCGCGTGGCCTGCGGTGACGTAGGCGTTGGGCCACAGCCCGCGCACGATCTCGGCGGCGCGCCGCTCGTGCGCCGGGTTGATGTAGCTGTGCAGGAAGTGGATCACCACCGCCTCGCAGTCCTGGGCCAGCAGAGCCTTCGCCGCCGCCGCCACCGCGGCCTCGTCGAGCGGCGTCAGCACCTTGCCGTCGGCATCCATGCGCTCCGGCACTTCGAGCCGCACTTCGCGGTCGATCATCGGCCGGAAAGTGCCGCGCAGACCGTAAGGCTGCGGCCGCGTGCGCCGGCCGAGCTCCAGAACGTCGCGGAAGCCCTTGGTGGTGATCAGCCCGACCTTGGCGATCTTGCGCTCCAGCAGCGCGTTGGTCGTCGTGGTCGTGCCATGCACCACCGCCTGCAGCGCCGCGGGATCGAGCCCCGCCTCAGCAAGAGCCGCCATGAAGCCGATCGCCTGGTTGTCAACGGTGGTCGGCACCTTGGCGAGCTTCACCTCGCGGGTTTCGGGATCGATCGCCAGCAGGTCGGTGAAGGTGCCGCCGACATCGATGCCGACGGTAAAGCTGCTTTTGGAAGACATGCTCACACCGATAGGTACTGTTCACGCAACGACGCGTCGGCCGTCAGCTCGGCCATCGAACCGCCGAAGCGGATCTGGCCCTTCTCGATGATATAGGCCCGGTCGGCGACGGCCTGGGAGAAATGCAGGTTCTGCTCGCTGAGCAGGACCGAAAGCCCCTCGCTCTTCAGGGCCCGGATGGAATTGGCCATCTGCTCGACGATGATCGGCGCCAGGCCCTCCGACGGTTCGTCGAGCAGCACGCAGCGCGGGTTGCCCATCAGGGTGCGGGCGATGGTGAGCATCTGCTGCTCGCCGCCCGACATCCGCCCGCCCGGCCGCTCGCGCATGCCGCCCAGATTGGGAAAGAGCGTGAACAGCTTTCTTTCGTCCCAGGTTGGCGTGCCCGCGCGCGCCGCCTGGCGACCGACTTCGAGATTTTCCGTCACCGACAGATCAGTGAAAATGCGCCGCTCCTCCGGTACGTAGCCGAGGCCAAGACGGGCGATGCGATAAGGCGGCAGGCGCTCGATGCGCCGACCATCGAAGCTCACCTCGCCGCGCGCCGGCGGCACCAGCCCCATGATCGCCTTCATGGTCGTCGACTTGCCGGCGCCATTGCGGCCGAGCAGTGCCACCACCTCGCCGGCTCGCGCCTCGAGCGAGACGCCGTGCAGGATATGGGCACGGCCATAGAAGGCGTGCAGGTCGCGAACCTCGAGGATCGCCGGCGAGCTCAATGCACGCTCCCGAGATAGACGGCGCGCACGTCGGGATTGTTGCGCACTTCTTCCGGCGTGCCGCCCGCGATCAGCTCGCCGCGATCGAGCACGATGATGCGGTCGGCCTGGGAGAAGACGACGTCCATGTCGTGCTCGGTGAACAGCACGGCGATGTTGCGGGCCCGTGCCAGGCTTGCCGTCAGCTCCATCAACGCCACGCGCTCCTTGGGCGCCATGCCGGCCGTCGGCTCGTCCATCAGCAGCAGCCGCGGCTGGTTGGCGAGCGCGATCGCCAGCTCGACCCGCTTGAGATCGCCATAGGCCAGCACGCCGCAGGTCCGGTCGGCCTGGTCGAGCATGCCGACCTGGTTGAGCAGGGCATCGGCGTCGGTCCGGAAGGCGGTGCCGAAGCGGGTCAGGAGGGAGCGCAGCCGGCCGGCATGCGAATAGAGCGCCATCTGCACGTTCTCGCGCACCGACAGCGACGCGAAGGTGGCGGTGATCTGGAAGGTGCGCCCCACCCCCAGGCGCCAGATGGCGCGCGGCCGCAAGCCCACGATATCGCGCCCCTCGAAGCGCACGACGCCGGCGTCGGGCTTGAGCTGGCCGTTCAGCATGTTGAAGCAGGTGCTCTTGCCCGCACCGTTGGGCCCGATCAGCGCCAGCATCTCCCCGGCACTGACGGCGAAGGAGACGTCGGCCACCGCCTGCACACCGCCGAACGCCTTGTGCAGTCCTTCGACCAGGAGAACGGCATTGCTCATGCGCGGCCTTCCCGCCAGCGCATCGCCAGCGCTTTGAGGCCGCCCACTAGCCCTTGCGGGAACAACAGCACGATCAGCAGGATCACTAGGCCGATGACGGCCCGCCAGAACTCGGTATTGCGGGCCACCACGTCGCGCAGCCAGGTGAAGATCGCCGCGCCTACCACCGGGCCGGTCAGGGTCTCGACGCCGCCCAGCAGCACCATGACCAGCCCGTCGGTCGACTGGGCGATGGAAATCGTCGAGGGCGAGATGCTGCCCTTGGAAAAGGCGTAGACGGCGCCGGCCAGGCCCGCCAGCGCGCCCGCCAGCACGAAGGCCGCCCACTGGAAGCGGCGCAGATCGATGCCGATGGCTTCGGCACGCAAGGGCGAGTCGCGACCGGCGCGCAGCACGAAGCCGAAGGGCGAGAACATCACGCGCCATAGCAAGGCGACGCCGGCACCGCAGAGACCGAGGGCTAGGTAGTAATAGACGGTCTTGTCGGCGAGCCAGGCTGACGGCCAGACACCGAACACGCCGTTGCTGCCGCCGGTGACCGAATCCCACTGGAAGACGATCGACCAGCTGATCTGGGCAAAGGCCAGGGTCAGCATGGCGAGGTAGACGCCGGACAGGCGCACGCAGAACCAGCCATAAACGATGGCGAAAGCGCCGGCGACCAGGGGTGCGATCAGGAGCGCTGCCTCCATCGGCAGGCCCGCGCGCTTCAACAGGAGGCCCGCCGCATAGGCGCCGATGCCGAAATAGGCGGCATGGCCGAACGACACCATGCCGGCCGGCCCCATGATGAAATGCAGCGAGACCGCGAACAGGGCGAAGCAGACGATGTCGGTCAGCAGGATCGCCGTATAGCGATCGGCGACCCAGGGCACGACGAGGAGCAGCGCCAGCCAGACCAGCGCAAAGCTCCAGGACGGCACGGTAAAGGGCGGCGCGGGCTCGGCGGCGACGCGCTGGGCCGCCTGCGGCCGCCCCAGCAGGCCATAGGGCCGCACGACCAGCACCAGCGCCATGATCAGGAATTCGACGACCAGGGTCAGCTTGGAGAAGGAGATCTCGACGCCGAACCAGGTGACCGTGCCGATGCCGATGCAGAAGGCCTTGGCGACGCCGATGATCACCGCCGCCAGGAAGGCGCCGCCGATGCTACCGAGCCCGCCCACGACGGTGACGACGAAGGCGTCGGCGATGACGGCGAGATCGAGCTCGAGGTTGGCGGGCTCGCGCGGGATCTGCAGGGCCCCGCCCAGCCCCGCCAGCACCGCGCCCACGAAGAAGACCGAGGTGAACAGCTTGGCCTGGTCGACGCCCAAAGCGCCCACCATCTCGCGATCCTGTGTGGCGGCCCGCACCAGCGCGCCCCAGCGCGTTCGCGTCAGCAATAGCCAGATTGCTGCCAGCACCACCGGACCGATCGCGATCAAGAGCAGATCATAGGCCGGCACACGCTTGCCCATGATCTCGACGGCGTTGGACAGGCCCGGTGCCCGCGGGCCCACGAGATCTTCGGCGCCCCAGGCGAACAGCGCGATGTCCTTGATCACCAGGACGATGGCGAAGGTCGCCAGAAGCTGGAAAAGCTCGGGCGCGCGGTAGATCCGCCGCAGCACCAAGAGCTCGATCAGGACACCGACCAGCCCCACCGCCAGGGCCGAGAGCACGACCGCGCTCCAGAAGCCCAGGGGTGTGCGGCCCAGCAGCTCGATCAGCGTATAGGCGCCGTAGAGGCCCAGCATGTAGAGCGAACCGTGCGCGAAGTTCACGATCCGCGTGACGCCGAAGATCAGCGACAGGCCGGCCGACACCAGGAACAACGACGAGGCGGCGGCCAGCCCGTTCAGGAGCTGGATGAGGATGGAGGAGAAGGTCACGAAGCGATATTGCTGCCGTTTCGAGCAACTACAACCGTGTCATCCCGAGGCCAAAGGCCGAGGGATCTTTGCTGCTCCGCAAAGATCCCTCGTGTTGCTCGGGATGACACCTTCTGTGTCTCGGGACGACGGTGGCTGCGCCACCGTCAGTTCTTCGGCCTCATCTTCTGGACCTCGGCGTCGCTCGGCAGGGCGTCCTTGCCGTCGACGAAGCGCCATTCCTTCATGATGCCCTTGCCGTCCTTCACGCCGAGGCGGCCAACATAGGCGCCCATGGTCGACTGATGATCGATCGGGCGGTACTGGATCACGCCGAAGGGCGTGGTCAGGGTCAGTCCGCTCATGGCGGCGATCAGCTTCTCCTGGTCGAGCGAACCAGCCTTCTTGATGGCCTCGGCGGCGGAGATCACGGTCGAGTAACCGACCACCGAGCCCAGCCGCGGATAATCCTTGAACTTGGCCTGGTAGGCGGTGAGGAACTTGGTGTGTTCCGGCGTCTTGATGTCGGCCCAGGGATAGCCGGTGACGTACCAGCCGTCGGGCGCCTCCTCCTTCAGCGGGTCGAGATACTCGGGCTCGCCGGCCAGGATGTTGAAGACCTCGACGCCCTTGAAAAGACCGCGCTGCTGGCCCTCGCGCACGAACTTGGCGAGGTCGGGACCGAACAGCGAGGAGAAGATCGCGTCCGGCTTGGCATCGGCCAGCGCCTGGGCCACGGCACCGGCATCGATCTTGCCCAGCGGCGGCGCCTGCTCGGTCACGAACTCGACGTCCGGCTGCTTCTCCTTCAGGAGCTTCTTGAAGGCCGCGGTCGCCGACTGGCCGTATTCGTAGTTGGGGTAGACGATCGCCCAACGCTTCTTGGCGAGCTTGGCCGCGTCGGGCACCAGCATTGCCGTCTGCATGTAGGTCGAGGGACGCAGGCGGTAGGTGTAGGCGTTCCCCTGGTCCCAGACGATCTTGTCGGTGAGCGGCTCGGCCGCGATGAACAGCACCTTGCGCTGCTTGGCGAAATCGGCGACGGCGAGACCGACATTCGACGGGAAGGTGCCGATCAGGAACGAGGCGCCCTCGCGACTCAGGAGTTCCTCGGCAACGCGCACGGCGTCGCCGGGATTACCGTTGTCGTCGCGGCTCACGACCTCGATCTTGCGGCCGAGCACCCCGCCGGCCGCATTGACCTCCTCCACGGCCAGCTCGATGCCCTTCTTGTAGGGATCGAGGAAGGCCGGAAAGACCTTGTAGCTGTTCATTTCGCCGATCTTGATCGGCGCCTGGGCGATGGCGGGCCCACCGAGCGACAGCGCAACGAGTGCGGCCGCCCCAGCGAGCAGGCGATTGCGGGTCAGCATGAAGTCCCCCTTCTTGGAACGATGAAGATCACTCTCCCTGAACCGAACCTAGCGAGCCCGGCCCACACCTCACAAGCACGCAACAAACGCTTGAGCGAACGCCAAGGTCGTCCATCGGCGGCGTCAGTCGGCGAAACTCGACCGCGCCTGGATGCCCCAGTGACCGTCCTGCAGGGTCACGATGTAGATCGTCTCGAAGGTGCCGATCAGCGACTTGTCCTCGCGCCAGCGGCTGAACTTGACCTTGAGATGCACCTTCCTGGCACCGACATGGATCGGCGTGCGTTCATCCCAGGTGCTGTGGTGCCAGCCGTCGCCGGCACGCGCCACGAAGTCCTGGAGCTTGTAGTCGCCATGGTTCGGCCAGACGACGACCTTGCCACCGGCCAGCCGCACATGCGGGAAATTGCAGGCGGCATTGACGCCCGGCTCGTCGCCGCGATTGAGCGCCGCCAGATAGTCGTCGAGGGCACGCATCGCCATCGCGAGGGATTCACTCATCGCTGACCATCTCCCACCTTGATCTCCGCTGCCGTCAGGCCGCCCACCCTGGCATGGGGCCGGCCGCCGATCGAGGCCGCGACGATGAACACGATCTCGTCGGGCTTGGGCCCGTCCGGCACGCAGAACTCGATGGCATCGAAATGGCTGCGCACGTAGGCCGCGCCGACATGGTGCAGCGGAATGTCGATCCGCGCGCCCGCTGCCGCCACCTTGACCGTCGACGGCACGATCGACTTGGCGCCGCCCATCGCGTGGCGGATGCCGAAGCCCGATGGCTGGTGCCACAGCGCGGCATGCTCGAGCTCGCCGGTCAGGCCGACAATGGCGCCCTTGCCATAGGCCTCGAGGTCGGTGCCCTTCGCGCCCAAGGCCCGCATGACGCGATGCGTGAGATCCACGGCCAACGGCTCCAGCGCCTTCATCATCGGCTGGATGTCGGCAACATGGCGACCGGCATAGGGGTTGGCGATCACGCCGCCGACCGCCGCCTTGATCACCGGCCGCACCAGCGCCGGGCCACCGTCGTGCATGGTCTCCTCGACGACTGTCACATATTTTCGGATTTTCACGAGATCGGTCATGGGTCTTCGCTACCGTAAACGTTTCTCAGCAAGGAGCTTCTGGAAGTCGAAGGAACCCGCGTCGCCACTTGCGTCCCCTTCATCCATAGTCGCCCGTAGAGTCACCAATCTGTCGTCCTGAGCGGAGCGAAGGACCTCATCGCCAGATGCCACGGCATGAGATCTTTCGCTCCACTCAGGATGACAGGAATTTTCCACTCGCCAGTCTCCCCGCAACGACAGGGCCGCGCTGTCGATCAGGCCGGCGCGCCGCAGCCGGCGGGCTTCGGCCAGACCGCGGTCGAGGGCTTCGGATACCGCATCGGATGGCAAGAAGCCGACGGCGACGGTGACCGGCAGATCGCCGAGATCGCTGTCGGGATCGAGGTCGCGCGCGGGACTGCGTTCGATCGCCGGATGGTCGATGTTCACGGCATTAGCGATCAGGGTGGCGGCCGCATCGGCGGCCGCGGCGGTCGCCGCCAGCACGGTGGCGCTCTCGGCAATGCCCAGCGAGAAGGAGCGACCGCCGCGCCCTGAGGTCGCAATACCGCGGACCGGCCGATCGGCCGTCAGCCGTGCCATGCCATCGAGACCGCGCGCAAAGATCCCGGCCCGCAGCTCATGGCCGGGCGTGAGGTGGATCGCGATGTCACCACCATCGTTCACATAGGCCTTGTCGAGGGTGCGGCCATGGACCGTCGCCTGCAGCATCTCGTCGGCCACGGCCCCGGCGACGGCGGCCATCGGCGTGATGTAGACCGACCGATGCGGCCAAGTCGCCTCGACCATGCGCCGGGCCACCGGCCCGCGCAGCAGCGGAAAGGCGTCGCCGAGCGGACGGCGCAGGGTCATTAGCTCGCCGACCAGGGTCGGCAGGATGTCGCCGAAACGGCCGATCGCCTGGCTGTAGGCCTGTTCCCTTTCGGCGACCTCGCCAAAGGCCTCGATGATCAGGTCGATCGGCCCATGCTGCAGATGCAGCCGGCCGTCGGCCAGGCGGGCGGCAACGGCACTCATTTCCCACCCTCATCGAGGCGGACCCTGTGGCGCGCCAGCACGTCCTCCAGGGTGACGGCCCGCGAGGCATAGCCGCCCAGGGCGGCATAGTCCTCGGCGCGCAAGGTGAATTCGATGGGAGCGACCAGGGCCGGCGTCGGCACATAGCCGAAGGATTTTTCCGGCATGCGCGCCACGTCGACCATCAGGGTGATGCCGCCGCCCGGCCAGACATAGGCCGGCACGCCGCCCAAGGTCACCTTGGTCAGGGTGTCGCGCACGGATCGCGTGAGCCGCACAGGATTCTCCGTCACGCCGGCGCGCAGCGAACCGCCGGCCCCGGCCATGAAGAGCACCGTGCAAAGTGCCGGCTCGCAATTTTCGGCGATGCGATCGACCACGTGACGCACCGGCGCCGGCATCTCGGCCGGTCTCGGTTTCAACGCCTCGTCGAGCTCGAACCAGGCCGAATGCTCGCCCGTCGTCGAAACCATCAGCAGCCGGAGGCCGGGCCAGGCCTGCTTGGGGTCGATCTTCTCGATGATCTCCAGCGGATCGCGGACATTGGTGCCACCCCAGCCGAGCCCCGGCTCGGCGACCTGGAAGTAGCGGCCGGGCGTCGAACGGCGGCCGCGCACCCGGATGCCGGCAGGCTTCATGTCGAGAAAGGCGCCGCCCTGATGCTCGGTCAGCACGCCGGTAATGTGATCGTCGACCACGATCACCTCGTCGGCATGGCCGTGCCATTGCGGCGCGAACATGCCGATCGCCGCCGAGCCGCAGCCCACGCGCATGCGCTCTTCCAGGGTGCCGTTCACGACCGGCGGCTTGTCGGCCTGCACCAGAACTGTCGCCCCGCCGTCGATGCTGAGCTCCACCGCGTCGCGATTGCAGAGCGCGAGCAGGGCGTCGCAGGTGACGACACCTTCCTTCTTCGAGCCACCGGTCAAATGATGCACGCCGCCCAGCGAGAGCATCTGCGAGCCGTACTCCGCGGTCGTCACGTGGCCCACCGCCTCGCCATTGGCGCGCACCGTCGCCTGCTCCGGCCCGAGATAGCGGTCGGTGTCGATCTTCACCTTGACGCCGCAGTAGCTGAAGATGCCCTCGGTCACGACCGTGACCATGTCGACGCCGTCGTGCTTGGAGGAGACGATGAACGGCGCGGGCTTGTAGTCGGGATAGGTCGTGGTGGCGCCGATACCCGTGATGAAGGCGCCCTCGCCCTTGCCCAGTTCCCCCCGCCAGGCCTCGCTGCCCTCGACGAAGGCGACGCGCGCCAGGTCCGGCTTGGCCAGCAGCACCAGCGGATCGACCCGCACCAGATGGCCGTCCTCGTTGGCATAGCGGTCGCAGGCGCCGGCGCGGCCCAGCCGGATGCGGCACAGCACCGGGCAGGCATCGCAGCGCACGATGCCGGCCGAGCGTTCGGCCTCGGTGAGCGAGATGTCGTCGCTCATGGCGCATTTCCTTTCAAGGCGACGAGCGCGTCGCGCAGCCGGTGCGGCAGCAGCGGCACGCGATGGGCGCGCACGCCGGTGGCATGATGAACCGCCCCCAGGATCGCCGGCGCGGTCGGCACCAGACCCGGCTCGCCGACGCCCTTGGCCCCCGACGGACCCAGCGGCTCGCGATCCTCGATCAGGAGGCACTCGATCTCGGGCACGTCGCCCACCGTCGGGATGAGATAGTCGTGCAGGTTCTCGGTGCGGCCGGGCAGGTATTCCTCCATCAGCGCGAGCCCCAGGCCCTGGGCCACGCCGCCCTGGATCTGACCCTCGACCAGGGTCGGGTTGATCGCCTTGCCGACATCGTGCGCGGCCACGATGCGCAGCACCTTCACCGTGCCCAGCTCGATATCGACTTCGACTTCGGCGATCTGGGCGGCGAAGGCGTACGTCGCATAGGGCACGCCCTGGCCGTCGGCATCGAGCGGCGTGGTCGGCGGATCGAAAACGCCATCTCCCATCAGGGGACCGACCGTCGCCAGATCGATGGTCCGCACATGCGCCCCGTCGCGCACCGTGAGCTCGGTGCTGTCGAGCGCGAGGGTCGCCTCGGGACCGGCATTGGCGAGGCGCAGGATCTGCCGCCGCAGATCGAGACCCGCTTTCTCCGCCGCCTTGCCCGATACGAAGGTCTGCCGCGAGGCCGAGGTCTTGCCGGCGTCGGTCGTGAGATCGGTATCGCCCGCGACCAGCGCGAACTGGGCGGCCGGCAGGCCGAGGGCATCGGCAGCGATCTGCACCATGATGGTGTTGCTGCCCTGCCCGATATCGACGGCGCCGTTGTAAAGCGTCAGCACGCCGGCCGGCGACAGCCCCACCCGCATGCGCGAGGGGTTGGACATCGAGGTGTTGCCGATGCCGTACCACATGCAGCCGATCCCGACGCCGCGACGGCTGCTGCCGCCGCCACGATTGAAGGCCGCGGCCTGTTCGTGCGCACGCCGCCAGGACGGCCGCAGGGCCTCAAGGCATTGGGCGAGGCCCGCCGAATGCGCCATCACCTGGCCCGTCGCCGTCGTGTCGCCCACGCGCAAGGCGTTGCGATGGCGGAATTCCAGCCGGTCGATGCCCAGCCGGTCCGCCAGCGCATCCATCATCGCCTCGTGTGCAATGGCCGCCTGCGGCACGCCGAAACCGCGAAAGGCGCCGGCCGGCGGACCGTTGGTGAAGAAGGCCTCGCCCCAGGTCCGCACATTCGGCACGGCGTAGGGGCCCATGGCATGCACCGGCACGCGGTTGGCCACGGTCGGCCCCCAGGAGGCATAGGCGCCGGTGTCGAAGGTGGCGCGCACGTCGCAGGCCATGAGCTTGCCCTCGGCATCGCAACCGAACTTCGCCGCAACGCGCGCCGGATGGCGCTTGGTGCTGGCCGCCATGCTTTCAGGTCGCGTGTAGACGCAGGCCACGGGCCGCCGCAGTTTCCAGGCCGCGATCCCGATCAGCGGTTGCACGGAGAGATCGAGCTTGCCGCCAAAACCGCCGCCACAGGCCGTCGGCACGATGCGCACCGCCTCGGGCCGGAGCTGCATGACATTGGCGACCTCGTCTCGATCCATGTAGGGCGTCTGGGTCGTGACATGGATCTCGATGCGATCGCCCACGCGTTCCGCCCACCCCGCCTCCGGCTCGATATAGGCGTGCTCCACGAAGGCCGTCTCGAAGACACCTTCGGCCACGGCGGCGCAGTCGGCAAAGGCGGCCGCGGCATCCCCGCGCTTCACGCCACCTTCGAGCAGCAGGTTCTTCGGCCGGTCCGCCTGCACCAGCGGTGCATCGGCGGCCATGGCAGCATCGACACCGAACAACGGCGTTTCGGGAAGCCACTCGATCGGCACCTCGTCGTCGTGGATGGCCTGAACCTCGGCCCGCGCACCGACCAGGGCGACCACTGCCTCACCTCGATAGCGCGCAATCCCGTCTGCCAGCACCGGTTGATCCTTGATGTCGGGATAGATGCCGAAACCGTTGAACGGCACCTCCGCCGCGGTCAGCACTGCTGCGAGCCGGCGCCGCAAGGGGGCGAGATCGCCCAGGACGAAGCGTGCCCGGGCATGCGGCGACCGCACGACCCGGATCCACAACGCATCGCGGGGAATGGCATCGGCCCCGAAGGCATCGCGGCCGGTGATCTTGGCAATGCCGTCGACCCGCGCGATTCGAGCCCCTACCGCCCCGCCGGCCTCGGGCACCGGCGCTGCGGTGGGTGCTGCTACCGCGAGAACGGCATCCACGATCTTGCCGTAGCCGGTACAGCGGCAGAGCACACCGCCCAGGGCATCTTCGACTTCGGCTCGTGTCGGTCGCGTCGTGCGACGGACGAGTTCGGCGGCCGCCATCAGCATGCCCGGCGTACAGATGCCACACTGCGCCGCGCCGTATGCCAAAAAGGACGCCTGCAAAGCCGTCAGCGTCTCGCCTCCTGCGGGACCGTCGCTCGCGAGACCTTCGACCGTCTCGACCCGCCGGCCGTCGACCTGGCCCATCGCGACGAGGCAGGAACAGACCTGGCGGCTGTCGAGCAGCACGGTACAGGCCCCGCAATCGCCGGCGTCGCAGCCGACCTTGGTGCCGGGACAGCCGAGATCGTCGCGCAGCGCCGCGGCCAGACGTGTCGTCGGCGCCCCCTCCCAGTGGGCGGAGTCGCCGTTCAGGACGAAAGCCACCTTCATGCGACCAGCCCCTGCAACAGCCGCTTCAGCAGGACGAGCACGGCGTCGCGGCGATAGACGGCGCTGCCACGCACATCATTGATCGGCGACAGCGGCGCGAGGTGCGCAGGATCGATCCGATCGACAAGCGTTCCATCCAATGTGGCACCGGCCAGAGCCGTTTCCAGAGCCGGCAGCCGTCGCGCCACCGGCGAGCAGGCTCCCACCGCGACGCGTGCCGCCTGAACCTTGCCGCCGGCACTCTCGACGACGGCCGACGCCATTGCGATCGAGATCACGAGATAGCGCCGCGCTCCCAGCTTGAGAAAAGCCGAGCGCGCCTCATGCTGCGGCCGCGGCACGTGAAGGGCAACAACAAGCTCACCGGGTTGCAACAACGTCCGGCGAACCCCTGTGATGAACTCGGCCAAAGGAACACGACGGCTGCCGTTCGAACGCGCGATCTCGATCTCGGCATCGAGCGCCAGCAGCGCCGGCACGCCATCGGCGGCCGGCGAGGCGTTGCACAGGTTCCCGGCCAGGGTGCCGGCGTTCTGGATCTGCCGGCCGCCGACCTCGCGTCCGGCCTGCTTCAGACCGTCGAACAGCGGTGGCAACTCGGCCTCGATCAGGTCGCTCCAGGTCGTCGTCGCGCCCAGTCGCCACCCTTCGGCAGTCGCCGAAATGCCGCGCAAAACCTCGATTCCCGAGATATCGAGCACGTTTTCGGTAACGGGCCGACCGACCCGCGCGGGGTAAAAGTCGGTGCCTCCGGCCAGCACCGTACAGGGCCGGGTCAATGCCTTGAGCGCCTCATCGAGGTCTCTGGGTCGGTGGTAGTCGCCCATATCGTTTGTGTACACACGATGACATGGGCGCAGCGGGAGTCAAACCCGCGCGAGCGATGAGCGGAACTTTTTTGAGGCTCGTCGTTCAGACGATTCTCGACAGGAGATCGAGCAGCTGGCGCTGCTCCTGCTGCGAGAGCGGCTTCAGGGTCTCGCGCGAGACCGCCGGCCCGTTGAGCAGCAGCTTGGTCACCAGTCGATTGCCTTCGGTCGTCAGGCTGAGCAGCGTGCGACGCGCGTCGCCGGGATCAGGGCGCGAGTCGACGAGGCCGCGTTCCTTCAGGCGCCGTACCACACCTTGCATGGTTGCCTTGTCCATGCCGACCAGCCGGCCGAGCAGGTTCTGCGACAGCTCGGTGTACTCGTTCAGCTTCACCATGCTGGAGTACTGCGTCGGCGTGATGTTGGGATCGCCGATGCCGACCTGGAAGATCGCGCTCGCGCGTTGATGCGCGCGCCGCAAAAGATAACCGACTTGTTCTTCGATTCGATAAGGCCTGGATGCAGTGCCGGTCGTCGTCTTCGACTCGAGCTGCTTCTTTGCAACGTTGCTTCGCATCGCCCCCCCGGCCTGCTGCTCCTTGGCTACACCGGCAGCGCGCGTCGCACAACGGTCACATAACACCCTGCGATCAAGGTTAATGTGATTCCTTGACTTGATCACTTCATCGCTGTGGCGCAGCAACTTTCTCAGTTGCCGGCGACGCGTCGCGTATGACCTGCCCAGAATGGCTCGCGCAATTCCTTGCGCTTGATCTTGCCGACCGGCGTCTTGGGCAGGGGATCGTGGCGAATCACAATCCTGCCCGGTCGCTTGTAGTTGCCGAGGTGAACGGAGCAGAGGTCGACCAGTTCCTTTTCCGTCACTGCACCGTCAGGCTTCACACAGACCACGGCGCACGGCGTCTCCCCCCATCGCGGGTCGGGAATACCGAACACGGCCACTTCGAGCACACCGGGATGGGCCGCGATGATATTCTCGAGCTCGGCGGGATAGATGTTGAAGCCACCCGAGATCACCATGTCGTCGGCGCGGTCGAGCATGTAGAGATAGCCGTTGGCGTCGAGGCGGCCGATATCGCCGGTCTTGACCCAACCGTTGACGATGCGTTCCGCCGTCGCTTCGGGATTGTTCCAGAATCCCTGCATCTGTCCTTCCGTTTTGGCGACGATCTCTCCGGCCTCGCCGGGTGGGACGGGCTGGTTCTCTTCATCCCAGATCTGCAGTTGCGCAAACGGCAGCGGCATCCCGCAAGCACGCAAAGGTTGTGAACCGGGAACATCCTTGGCGAACCATTGGCGCGGCCCCATCATCGCTACAGGTAGTACCTCGGTCTGCCCATAGCCCTGATACATGGCGTCTCCGAAGATCTCGTAGGCCTTGAGGGCCGTCTCGTCGGCGATCGGGGCGGACGACACCAGCATGCACTTCAGATGGGGAAACTTGCGCTTCTCGATGCCGGGGATGCGATTGATGGCGTTCAGGATCGTCGGCACCATGAACATGTACCCGGTGCGTTCCGTCTCCATGAGATCGAGCAAGCTGGCCGGATCGAACTTCTCCGCCATGACATTGCGGCCACCCCCCAGCCAGATCGGCGTGAAGAGGTAGCCGGAGCCGTGGCTGATGGGCGCGAGATGCAGGCAGGAATCTCCCGGCTCGACCGGCGGATAGAGATAGAACCAGTCGCGCCCGGCCGCGAGCCAGGCCTGGTGCGTGTAGGCAACCCCCTTCGACTTGCCGGTCGTGCCGCCGGTGTGGCGAATGATGAAATAATGCTGTGGGTCGATCACAGGATCCGGATCGACGTTCGACTGGCGTGCCAGCCAGCCTTCGTAACCCGCGTCACGGACCACAACATGCTCGACGGCCGGCAGGTCGCCGCGCAGGCATTGGATCTCCTCCGCATATTTCTCGGCCACGACGACGGCACGACAGCCCGTATGTCCCAGCATATGAGCATGGCTTTCGCGCGCATTGCGGGGATAGAGCGGGACCCGCACCAGATTGGCGATGGCCGCCCCCAGAAAGAGATCCGACGATTCCAGGGTGTTGTCTTCGAGCACGCCGACCCTGTCCTGCGGCTCGAGGCCAAGGGCCAGCAACCCGTTGGCCATGCGCACGCCGCGATCCCAGGCTTCTGCGAAGGAGAGGCGCCGGTCGCCGGCGACGATCGCCTCGCGCTGGGCGTTGTAGCGCGCGGAATTTCGCATCTGCGTGCGCACGTCCATGGTTTTCCTCCCGACTTTACTTGGCGTTTTGCGTCGCAATGCCAGAGGCCATGACGCGCGGTCAAGGCAGTGGCAGGGTATCCCGTCCCTCCAACCTTACAGGACAGGCAATGCCCGGCGCGCTCGAAGGCATCAGGATCGTCGACCTCACCAACATCATCCTCGGGCCCTACGGCACCATGCTGCTGGCCGACCAGGGGGCCGACGTCATCAAGGTCGAGGCTCCCGAAGGCGATGCCGTCCGTCATATCGGCAAGCCCGGCAAGACCCCCGGCATGGGGCCGACCTACCTCTATGTGAACCGCAACAAGCGTTCGCTCTGCCTCGACCTGAAGAACAAGGATGCACGGGCGGCGCTCCTGAAGGTCATCGAGACGGCCGATGCCTTCGTCCATGCACTGCGGCCGCAGGCGATCGACGGGCTGGGGCTGGGCTACGAGGCGATCCGCAAGATCAAGCCCGACATCGTCTATGTCGGCGCCTATGGCTATTCGGCAGATGGTCCCTACGGAAAACTGCCGGCCTACGACGATGCCATCCAGGCCCGCTTCGGCATCGCCGACCTGATGGGCCGCGCGGCCGGCGACGAAGTCCCGCGCTACCCCCCGACCATCATTGCCGACAAGACGGTGGGCCTCACCTTTGCCTTCTCGACTCTTTCAGCCTTGATGCACAAGCAGCGTACCGGCGAGGGGCAGTTCGTCGAAGTCCCGATGTTCGAGACCATGTCGGCCTGGCTGATGGTCGAGCATCTGTGGGAACGGACCTTCGACGACGAGGGCGAGGTCGGTTACTCGCGGCTTCTGGCGCGCACCCGCAAGCCCTACCGCACGCTCGACGGCTGGATGGCGATCCTGCCCTACAACGACAAGCACTGGCGCAACTTCTTCGAGATCGTCGGCCGGCCCGAGGTCCTGAAGGATCCACGCTACTCGACGATCAATGCGCGCTCGATGCACATCGCCGACATGTACGCCATGGTCGAAGCGCTGGCACCGACGCGGACCACTGCCGAATGGGTGAAGCTGCTCGACGACGGCCAGATCCCCAACGCGCCGGTCTCGCGCCCGGCCGACCTGTTCGAGGATCCACACCTCATCTGGCGGCAGCTCTTCAAGAAGTATCTGCACCCCAGCGAAGGCGAGATCATGATGGTCGAGCCGCCGATGCGCATGAGCCGGACGCCGCCGGCCATCCGCACCATGGCGCCCCTGCTGGGCGCCGATTCGAGCGCCGTCCTGGCCGAGGCCGGTGTCAGTCCGACTGAAATCGACGCCTTGAAGAAGTCCGGCGCACTGATCGAGCCGGGCTGACCGCCCTCGACGCGAGGCTCAGCCCGCCTCCACCACGGCGACGGGCTGACCTTCCGTCACCGCGTCCGTTTCGGCGACGCGGATTTCCGCGACCGTGCCGCGACAAGGCGACAGGACCGGAATCTCCATCTTCATGGATTCCAGGATCATGATCGTGTCGTCGAGGTCGACGCGCGTTCCGACCGGGGCCTCGATCTTCCAGACCGTCCCGGCAATCTCCGACTTCACCGTCCGCTTGCTCATTTCTCTCTTCCCGCAAATCGATTGCCAAACACTTTCAGGCCTTTTAACTTAATGGTCAACCAACAAGAAACTTGGTGACCATGTCCCCTACCGTGCCGGTTCGGCGCACCCAGGAGGATCGCCGCGCGGAATCCGACCGGCGCCTCATCAATTCGGCGATCCGGCTGATCGCGCGGAACGGCTCGGCCGGCACGACCCTGGCTGAGATCGGTGTCGCCGCCGGCTATAGCCGCGGCCTGCCGAGCGAACGCTTCGGTTCCAAGCAGGCCCTGCTCGAGAGCCTGGTCGACCGGGTCGAGCAGGCCTTCCAGGACCAGGTCGTGATCGATGTCGGCGACAGGACCGGCCTCGAAGCCGTCGAAGCGCGCATCCATGCCCATCTCAACGGTGCCCTGAAGGGGGCGTCCGGCGTGCGCTCGCTCTACCTGCTCTACATGGAGTCGCTGACCGTGGCGCCGCAGCTCCATGGCCGCATTGCCGAGCTGAGCCGCGGCTATCGCGAGGCCTTTGCCCGCCATCTGCGCGAAGGCCAGCAGGCCGGCGAGATCCGCGGCGACCTCGATCCGGACCATCAGGCGATGGTGATCCTCGGCGCTGTGCGCGGCCTGATCACCCAATGGCTGATCGAGCCCAAGGCCATCGACCTTGCTGCAGCGCGGACCGCGCTCACCACCATGGTCCGCCGCTCGCTGACTTGAAACGGGAGGAACAACTCATGAAACGTCGCCACCTGATCGCCGGGTCCCTGGCGCTCACAGCCCTGGGAAATGTCCCGAGGGGCGCCCAAGCCCAGGCAACGCCCCTGCCTGACGGCAACCTGCGGGTCATCTTCGGCTATCCGCCGGGCGGCGCCGGCGACTTCATCGCCCGTCTGGTGGCCGAGCATGCCGGCCGCACGCTCGGCCGCAACGTCATCGTCGTGAACCAGGCGGGGGCCACCGGCCTGCTGGCGATCGACGCCTTGCGCCGCGCCGCGCCGGACGGCGCCACGATCGGCATGATGCCGATGACCGGCGCCGTGCTGATGCCCATGGTCAACAGCCGGGCGACCTTCGACTTCTCGACCGACTTCGAGCCTGTCGTCCATTGCGTCAGCTATTCGCTGGGTTTCGCGGCAGCGCCGACCCTCAACGTGAAGGCCTGGCCGGATTTCCTCACCTGGGCCAAGGCCAACCCCAAGCAAGTTTCCTACGGCGTCTCCGGCCTCGGCAGCATTTCCCACCTGTTCGGCGCCATGATGCAGCAGGTGCTGGGCTTCGAGCTGCAGGTCGTGCCCTTCAAGGGCGGCGCGGAGCTGAACAACGCCGTCATGGGCGGCCACGTCCCTTTCGGCATCGGCGTGACATCCGACTTCGCCGAGCCTCACAAGGGCGGTCGCATGCAGATACTGGCGGTCTCGTCCAAGCAGCGCGACCTGTCGGCCCCGGACGTGCCGACATTCATCGAACTGGGCTACCGCGACCTCGAAAGCGAGCCCTGGTTCGCCTTCTTCGCCCCGCGCGCCACACCTGCCGCCGCAATCGCCGCCTGGAACGAGGCCATCAACGCCGCCCTCAAGGACACGACCGTCCGGGACAAGATGGTGCGCGCCGGCTTCGTGGTCGGCGGGGGCAGCAGCGAGGAGCTGCGCCAGCGCATCGCCGCCGACAAGGCGCGGTGGCAGCCGGTCGTGACCAAGTCCGGCGTGCGGATGGATTGACGGTGCAATCGGCCGGGAGGGTACGGTGAGTTTCGACGAGAAGCTGGCAGAGTTCACGAAGCGCCGGGACAAGGCCCTGGCCATGGGATCGGCACGCCACCTTGCCGAGCGCAAGGCGCAGGGCATCCTGAATGCGCGCGAGCGCGTCGCCGAGCTGGTCGAGCCGGGTAGCTTCGAGGAATTCGGCCTGTTCGCCCTGGGGATCAACCCGCTGGCCCGCGACCGCACACCTGCCGATGCGGCGGTCTGCGGCTTCGGCCGGATCGACGGCCGGCTGATGGGCATCAATGCCGCCGACTTCTCGACCATGGCGGCCTCGTCGGGCCGGATCCAGATCAAGAAGTACAATCACATCCGCGATCTCTGCGTCGTCAACGGCCATCCGTTGGTGAACCTGATGGAGTGTGGCGGCGGCCGCATCCCCGATGTCATGGGGGCGGCTGGAATCGGCGCCGGCGGCGAGTCCGGGCGCTACTTCCGTCCACGCACCGTACCGACGGCAGCCGCCGTGCTGGGCGCCACCTACGGTCGCGGCGCCTTCGCCTGCGTGCTGTCGGACTTCACCGTGATGCGGCGCGGCGCCGTGCTCGCCGTCTCCAGCCCCAACGTCACCTCGGGATCGATCGCCGAAGCGGAGTCGCCGGAAGATCTGGGAGGGGCGCCGATCCATAGCGAGACGACCGGACTGGTCGACCTGGTCGTCGATACCGACCAGGAAGCCCTGGCGGCGATCCGTCGGTTCCTGTCCTACCTGCCGGATCACAATCGCCTCGCCGCGCCGCGCGTCCCGGTACCGCCCGGCGCCGATGCCGCGGCCGCCCGGCTGCCGGAGCTGGTGCCGCAGGAGCGACGCAAGACCTACGACGTTCACCGCGCCATCGAGGCGATCGTCGACCCGGGCAGCTTCTTCGGCCTCAAGGAACGTTTTGCCCGCGCCGCCGTCACCGGGCTTGCCAGGCTCGACGGCCGGACAGTCGGCATCGTGGCCTCCAATCCGCGTTTCAAGGGCGGCGCCCTCGACGCCGACGCCTGCTCCAAGATCACGAACTTCATCGTGCTCTGCGACAGCTTCAACGTGCCGCTGGTCTTCATGGCCGACACGCCGGGCTTCCTGATCGGCAGCGATGCCGAGAAGCGCGGCATGGCGGGACGGATCATGAACTTCCTGGCCGCTGTCGAAGAGGCCACCGTGCCGAAGCTCGCCCTCGTTCTGCGCAAGAGCTTCGGCCAGGCCTACATCAACATGGCCGGCGGCAAGGGTGACGAGACGGCGGCCTGGTTCTCCTCGGAGATCAGCTTCATGGATCCGCACGTCGCCGTCAGCGTGATCTTCGCCGGCAAACAGGAGGCCAACGGCAAGTCACGGGAGGAGATGATGCTGGAAGTGGCGGGCGACACCAGCCCCTACAACCTCGCCGCCCCCTACATGGCCCATGCCGTGATCGATCCGCGCGACACGCGTGCCTACCTGATCTCCCGGCTCGCCATTCACAGCCGTTCGTTGACCGGCGGCGTCGGCGAGCACCGGCTGGCGAACTGGCCACCGGTATCGTTCTAAAAGCGGGCCGGTTCCGAGGGCGGGCGAGACCTACCGGCCAACCGGACGGGCCGGATTGCCGACCACGGTGGCGCCCGGCGCGACATCCCGGGTGACGACCGCACCGGCGCCGATCATGGCATCGTCGCCGACCGTGACGCCGGGCAGGAGGATCGCGCCGCCGCCGATCCAGACATTGCGGCCGATGCGTACCGGCCGGCCGAACTCCAGCCCCTTGTGCCGTTCCGCCGGGTCGCGCGGATGGTCGGCGGCGTAGATCTGCACGGCCGGACCGATCTGGGTGTCGTCACCGATCGTCACCTCGACGACGTCGAGGATGACGCAGTTGAAGTTCAGGAAGACGTTGGCGCCCAGCCTGATGTTGAAGCCGTAGTCGCAGAAGAACGGTGGACGGATCTGGGCACCCTCGCCCACGGCACCGAGGCGCTCGGCCAGCAATCCGTGCAGCTCCGAGGGGGAGCGGCCGGCAGCGGTATTGTAACGTGCAAGCCAGGCTCGCGCCGCCGCCTGCTCGGCCTGAATCTCCGATGCGCCGGGATGGTAAAGCTCGCCGGCCAGCATGCGTTGAAGCTCGTTCGCCATCAGACCTCGATCGCGAGTTCGGCCGCGGCGAGATCTTCCAGCGCCGCGCCCACCGACTTGAAGAGAGTGATGCTCGCGTTATCGCCGGGCAAGCGGCCAGTCTGCAGGCCGCGCGTCAGCTCGAACAGGTCGGCGATCACATCGTCCTCGTCGATCGTGCCGTTGGCCAGCGGCTGGACGATGTCGCCGCCCTCCTTGAGGGCACCGGCGCGGGTGTCGACATAGACTCGCGCCCGCCAGACCGCCTTGTCGTCGGTCTCGCGCATCTGCGGCGTGTAGGCGCCGACCAGGTCGAGGTGCTGGCCTTCGCGCAGCCAATCACCCTCGACCAGCGGCTCCTTGGACAAGGTCGCACAGGAAATGATGTCGGCCTCGCCGACCGCTGCCTGGCGATCGGTGACGGCGCGCACGGCAATCGGCCGGCCGAGTGCCTTGGGCAATGAAGCCGCCAGAGCCGCCGCCAGGCTCTCGGCATGGGCCGGTGTGCGGCCCCAGATCGCGACGTCCCGGATCGGCCGGACCTTGGCGTGCACCCGGATCAGTTCCGGTGCCAGGGCGCCGGTGCCGATCATCAGCAGCCGGCCGGCGTCGGATCGAGAGAGGTAGCGCGAGGCGAGCCCGGAGGCGCAGGCCGTGCGCCGCTTGGTCAGCATGGTGCCGTCGAGCAGCGCCAGGGTCGTACCCGAGGTGCCGTCCAGCAGCAGGTACTGGCCGTAGATCGAGGGCAGCGACCGCTTGCCGTTGTCGGGAAAGACCGTGACGACCTTGACGCCGATCCGGCCCGAGGGCCCGTGCGTCCAGGCCGGCATCAGGAGCAGCATCGCATCCGCCGAATGCGGGCCGAGCGGCTCCTTGATGGGATGGTGGTGCCGCGTCGGCATCTCGCAGCCCGCGCGAAACAGCGCGTCGAGCCGATCGATCAGCGCCAGGTCGTCGAGCGCGGCGTCGACATCGGCCGCCGACAGAATTTTCACGAAAACGGACCACGGGGCGCGGCGGAGGCGCCGAGCTCAGGCGTAACCAAGGCGCTCTGACGCTCGATCGCCTTCTGGTCGCGCAAGGCCGGGGCTGACGGGCCACTCAAGGGGCCGGTACCCGGCGCGGCCGACGCCTGCCGAGCCGCCTCGGCCGTGCGCAGGCGGCTGAGCTCGCGTTCCAGCCGTGCCGCTTCGCCACCGGCGTCGCGCGCCCGGCGACGGTGATGGCGCGCCGCCCACCAGCCCATACCGAGCCCGGCCAGCACGCCCAACAGCAGCAGCACGATCACCAGGACATAGACCGGCACGACGAGGAGATGCGGCAGCGGCCACAAGGCAAGCTGCACAGACTGCGAATTGCTGACCGCAATCAGCACGCCGATCAGAATGAAAAGCAGGAACAGGGCACGAGACAGGATCTTCATGGCCCGGCCAGCATGGCACACCGCGCCTCTGGGACGCGAGGTCGGATGCGCCCAGACGCTACGACTTGTCGCCTTCCGACGGGTCGTCGCCGTTGTCGCTCGGCATCAGGCCGGCAGCGCGCGCGGCTTCCTTGTTCAGCCGGTCACGCAGGTCCTTGCCGGTCTTGAAGTAGGGCACGCGCTTGGAAGCGACGGCCACCTGCTCGCCGGTGCGCGGATTGCGTCCCGTGCGCGGGTCGCGCTTCTTCACGGAGAACGCACCGAAGCCGCGCAACTCGACGCGATGGCCGGCCGCCAGGGCTTTGGAGATCTCGTCGAAGACTGTCGCGACGATCCGCTCGACATCCCGTTGGTAGAGATGCGGATTCCGGGCCGCCAGGCGGGCAATCAGCTCGGACTTGGTCATCGCAGTTCCATGCAGCGGGGCTGAGAGACCCCGAGATCAAGGATTTAAGTCGTTGATATTAAACCGAATAACAGCCTCGTCAAGCCTAAGCCCTTGAAAGCAAAAGAAAAGGCCGGTCCTTGCGGACCGGCCTTCGGGTAAATCGCGGAGAAAACGGCCTACTTGGCCTCGTCTTCGGCCTTCTTCTTGAGGGCTGCCCCCAGAATGTCGCCCAGGCTGGCGCCCGAGTCGGACGAACCGAAGTCGGCCATCGCCTTCTTCTCCTCGTCCAGTTCGCGCGCCTTGACCGACAGCACGACACGGCGCGAGGCCTTGTCGATGTTGGTGATCTTGGCGTCGAGCTTGTCGCCGATCGCGTAGCGGTCGGGGCGCTGCTCGGAGCGGTCGCGGCTGAGCTCGGACTTGCGGATGAAGCCCGGGATGCCGTCCTGCACCGTGACGTCGATGCCATTGTCCTGGATGCCGGCCACGATGACGGTGACCACGTCGCCCTTCTTGGCGACCGAGCCGACCTTCTCGAACGGATCGTTGGCGAGCTGCTTGATGCCGAGCGAGATGCGCTCCTTGTCCATGTCGACGTCGAGGACCTTGACCTTGACCTCGTCGCCCTTCTTGTAGTCGCGGATCGCCTCGTCGCCGGCCTTGTCCCAGCTCAGGTCGCTGAGATGGACCATGCCGTCGATATCGCCGGGCAGGCCCACGAACAGGCCGAACTCGGTGATGTTGCGGACCTCGCCGTCGAGCTCGGTGCCCGACGGGAACTTGTCGGCGAAGCTCTCCCAGGGGTTGGCCATGCACTGCTTGAGGCCGAGCGAGATGCGGCGCTTGGACATGTCGACGTCCAGCACCATCACTTCGACTTCCTGCGAGGTCGAAACGATCTTGCCCGGGTGCACGTTCTTCTTGGTCCAGCTCATCTCGGAGACGTGGACCAGACCCTCGACGCCCGGCTCCAGCTCCACGAAGGCGCCGTAGTCGGTGATGTTGGTGACGCGGCCCTTGAGCTTGAGGCCGACCGGATACTTGGCGCCGGCGCCATCCCACGGATCGCTCATCAGCTGCTTCATGCCGAGCGAGATGCGCTGCGTCTCGGGGTTGAAGCGGACGACCTGCACCTTGACCTGCTGGCCGATGGTGAGGGCTTCCGACGGATGGTTGATGCGCTTCCAGGCGATGTCGGTGACGTGCAGCAGGCCGTCGACGCCGCCCAGATCCACGAACGCACCGTAGTCGGTGATGTTCTTGACCACGCCGTCGAGCACCTGGCCTTCGGACAGCGCGCCCATCAGGCGGGTACGGTCCTCGGCGCGGGTCTCTTCCATGACGGCGCGGCGCGACACCACGATGTTGCCGCGGCGACGGTCCATCTTGAGGATGGCGAACTGCTGGGCCTGGCCCATCAGCGGGCCGACATCGCGCACCGGGCGGACATCGACCTGGCTGCCCGGCAGGAAGGCCACGGCGCCCGACAGGTCGACCGTGAAGCCGCCCTTCACGCGGCCGAAGATCGTGCCCATGACGCGTTCCTGATCGGTGAACGCCTTCTCGAGCAGGGTCCAGGCTTCCTCGCGGCGTGCCTTGTCGCGCGACAGGACGGCTTCGCCGTCCTTGTTCTCCATCCGGTCGACGAAGATGTCGACGATGTCGCCTTCCTTCACTTCGGGAGCGGCGCCACCGTTGGCGAACTCACGCAGTGCAACGCGGCCCTCGGACTTGAGGCCGACATCGACCACGACGAAATCATTGGCGATACGAACGACGCGGCCCTTGACGACCGTGCCTTCGAAGCTCGGAGAACCGCCGAGCGATTCCTCGAGAAGTGCGGCGAACTCCGCGCTGGCGGTATCGTTCGCGGGTTTACGAAGGGCGCTGCCCTTAGCCATTCAACTCTCCTTCATCGATCCCGGGCGAAACGCTGCCGCCCGTCGGCCAACCGGTTAAGTCCGGCGGATCCACTGCCTTTGAAACACCGACAACGGGACGAATCGCCCCGCGCAGTCGCCGCTGAAAGTCTTCGATCCGCCGGCGGCGACTTACGGCCCGGAAGATCGAAAGCCCTTGCGCTCGATGAACGCCAAAGCTGCGGCAAAAGCCGCATCGGCATCCATGTCGCTGGTATCGAGAAGGAAAGCATCGGGTGCGGCCTTCAAAGGTGCAGCCGCCCGTTCGCTGTCGCGACGGTCCCGCTCCGCCATCTCGGCAAGAACGCGCGGTTTTATAGTGTCGACCCCTCGCCCGCGCAACTCCTGGAACCGTCGCTCCGCCCGGGCGTCAGCGCTGGCTGTGACGAATAATTTCACCGGCGCATCGGGGCAAATAACGGTCCCGACGTCACGCCCATCGAGCACGGCGCCGGCGCTTTGAGATGCGAACTTTTTCTGGAAATTCAAGAGGTTGGCGCGGACCTGTGGCAGTACGGCGACCTGCGAGGCGAGCTGGCTCGCGACATCCGTCCTGAGGCCGGGGTCGGCCAGGTCTTCCGGCTGCAGGCCAGCGGCCACGTCTTCCGGCGGTTGGGCGAGCCGGTCGGCCTTGACGCCGACGGCCCGATAAAGGAGCCCGGTGTCGAGATGGGGCAGCCTGAAATGGGCGGCAATCCGCTTGGCCAGGGTGCCCTTGCCGGAGGCCGATGGGCCGTCGATGGCAATGACCAGACGTCCGCTCACGCCGCCTCGATCCGGGCGCCGAGGTCGCCCATCAGCCGGGCAAAACCCGGGAAGCTGGTGTCGATCGGCGAGCCGTCATCGACCGCCACCGGCTCGCGGGCGGCGAGACCCAGGACCAGGAAGGACATGGCAATGCGATGGTCGAGGTGCGTCACGACCAGGCCGCCGCCCTGCGGCGGCGCGCCGGTGCCGTGCACGGTGAGGCTGTCGGCGCCCATTTCGTGGCGTACGCCGTTGGCCGCGAGCCCGGCCGCGACGCTGGCCAGCCGGTCGCTTTCCTTGGCGCGCAGCTCGGCCAGCCCCAGCATGCGGGTGGTCCCCTTGGCGCATGCCGCGGCCACCGCGAGGATGGGATATTCGTCGATCATCGAGGGTGCCCGCTCCGGCGGCACCTCGACGCCCGTCAGCTCGCCGCCGCGCACCCGCAGGTCCGCGACGGGCTCGCCGCCGACCTCGCGCAAGCCCTGCAGCTCGATATCCGCGCCCATCTCGCGCAGCGTGTCGTAGAGCCCGGCCCGCAGTGGGTTGAGCCCGACATTCTCGACCGTGACGTCGCTGGCGGGCCGGATTGCCGCCGCCACGACGGCGAAGGCGGCGGACGACGGATCGCCCGGCACGACGATGTCGCGCGCCTTGAGTTCCGGCCAGCCCACGACCGTGATGCGCTTGCCGCCGCCCTCGGCCAGCCCTTCGCGCACCTCGGCGCCGAAGTAGCGCAGCATGCGCTCCGTGTGGTCGCGCGTCGCCTCGGGCTCGATCACCGTGGTCTCGCCCGCCGTGTTTAGTCCGGCCAGCAGAATGGCGCTTTTCACCTGCGCCGAGGCGACCGGCAGCCGGTATTCGATGGGGATCATCTCGTCGGTGCCGATCACGGCGAGCGGCATGCGGCCGCCCTCGCGGGCCTCGAACCGCGCGCCCATCCGCGACAGCGGCTCGATGACGCGCTGCATCGGCCGGCGGCGCAACGAGCCGTCGCCGGTCATGAAGCTGGTGAACCGGTGGCTGGCCAGGATGCCCGACAACAGGCGCGCCGAAGTGCCGGAGTTTCCGAGATCCAGGACGTGGTCGGGCTCGCGGCCGCCGCCGACGCCGAAGCCGCGGACGCGCCAGGCGCCGCGGCCTTCATGCTCGATCTGTGCGCCCATCGCCCGCAGGGCAGCGGCAGTGGCGAGCACGTCCTCGCCTTCGAGCAAGCCGGTGATGTGCGTTTCGCCCAGCGCGAGCGCGCCGAACATCAGGGAACGATGGGAAACCGACTTGTCGCCGGGCGCACGGACACGGCCCTGCAGCCTCGGAACGGGATGGGCGACGAGCTTGGCGGGAGAACTATGGGCAGACAGGACAGGCTCCCGGGCAGCGAGAGTTGGGACAAAGAGGCGAAAGCGCGGCGCGGCGCCCTCGTAGCATGGAGGAATTTGGTTTTGACAGGGTGAAAGACGCATGACATACGCCCTCCCTCGCGGCCCGTTCGGCCGGTTTCAAGCGATTTTTTTGGAGATTTCGCGTGGTCAAAGCGAGCTGGGGCACAAAACGCACCTGCCAGAGCTGTGCAGCGCGTTTCTACGACCTGAACAAGAGCCCGATCAAATGCCCCAAGTGCGGCCGGGACCATGATCGCGAGGACTTCGTGAAAGTCCGCCGCGGCCGTGGGTCGGCCGCCGCGACGGCAGCCGCCGCTGCCGCCAGCGCTGCGGCCGCCGCAGCTGCAGCAAAGGCCGCCGCCAAGAAGAAGACCGAGGATCTCGACGGAGACGATTTGCCGGACGTCGACGACGACGCGCTGGATACGGACGATATGGACGACGAGACCGACGACATCGAAGTCGACGTCGAGGTCGAGGACGACAAGGGCGAGGGCGACCGCTAAAAATCCGTCGCTGGCAATTCGCCGCTTCTGGGCAGTTGCCAGCCCGCGAGGCAGGAACTATACCTCGCGCCCGCCAGCACGATTTTCGGGGCCATAGCTCAGCTGGGAGAGCGCTACAATGGCATTGTAGAGGTCGACGGTTCGATCCCGTCTGGCTCCACCAACCAAACAAGGGGTCAGCTCGAAAGGGCTGACCCCTTTGTTTTGAGCGGGGCCGAAGAAACGAAGAGCGTCGCGGCCATCAAGTTCAAGAACGCTTAGGCAAGCGTCCGTCGCTGGCACGAATTTCCGCAACAGCCCGGTCCCAACCGGCAATGCGCTCAGGTCCCGCCGGGTGCGTGTCGAGCATTCCGGTTTCGCGGCGCCCCGACGCTCTCGCCATGGTCACCAAAAAGCCGCGCGCTTTGTCGAGGTCGACTCCCGAGCGGTAGAGGATGACGGCCGCAAGATAGTCCGCCTCGCGCTCCTGCTCCTTCGAGAATGAAAGGCGGCCGATGGCGCCGCCGACATCGGCGCCAGTATCGACCGCGGCACGAGCCATGCGCCCACCGTCTCGACTCCCATAGGATGCCGCCGCGCCTGCCGCACCGAGGAGGATTGCCCCCAACAGCGCTCCCGCCGCCTGGTTTCGCTGGCTCGTCGCGATGTGGTTGGCGGCTTGATGACCGATCTCATGGGCAATGACCATGGCAACTTCTTCGTCGTTTGCCGCGTACTCAACGATACCGCTATTCACGACGATCAACCCGTTCTTGGTAGCACCGGCATTCATCGATCGATCCTTCAGCGCTCGAAATTGCCAGCCGCAGACGCCGACATTCATCTCCCGGCAAAGCTGGTAGGCGGCTGGTTGAATCCGCCTCAGGGACGCCTGCAGGACTTCGATGACTTCCTCGTCGTCGACGACACGACGACGCGGCGGGCCGCCGGCACCGGCGACCTCCGACTGCGCGAGACTGAGGTTTTCGCCGCTGAGCTGCGGCAGGCGGTGAACCGCTCCCGCGCATCCGCAAACAAGACATGCGCTCGAGAGCGCCCAGAAAGCTCGCCGCCGCACCCCAAACTTCTCCATATATTCTAGTTGTACTTTCTTATAAAAATACTACCTATTTGTCGTTTCAGGAGTCAATCGATGCGAATGTGCAGGGATAGGCATTCTGCTCGAAGTCGCGCCTTTCAGGTTTTCGCGAATGGCCTCGACACCGACGTCGGGGCGATCGTTGATCTTCCAGATGCGATAGCCCCTCTCGGCCTTCGGCGCTCCCGCTCGTTGCTCTCGCGACTCTCCTGCTTTCGTCGCGCTTCCGACAACGGCACCCGCGGCATTCGTGCGGCGCATGGCGAGCATCGCTGCCGACGAGGTACGCCATGACGGCGCGTAACTGGCTGGAGGAATTCCTCAACGAGGCCAAGGCAGCAAGGCTTTGCCACAAGTGCTACTGCACGACCTGCGGTGCCGTGCCTTTCCGAAACGGACTGAGGATGGCCGTGGCCTCGGTAGACCCCACGTCAAAGGAGGATTGGTGGGTGCGCTTCTTGCGGCTGTGGTTGACCGTGCCTCGGGCAGGCCGTGACGGCTTCAGGCGCGCCTGGAATGATCAGCAGTCCGCAATCGTGACGGAGGCACTGATCGGCCTCTCGTACATGGCCGTAGATGCGCATTTCGATGCACTGCGGCTGATAATGCTGGAGCTGCAGGACGGCTTTTACGGCTTCCGGCCTCCAGCGCTGGCGGACAAATTGGGTACGTCACCGGCCGGAATGGTCCTTCACCTCATGAAGGAGCATGCAAGGCAGCGCGAATACGGGTCTCACGAGGCCAACATGCAGAGAGATCAAGAGCAGGCAAAGCTCCGGCGCGCCGAGCGCGCTCGCCAGCACGCCCTGCGCCTCGAAGCCAAGAAAGTGCGCGACGCGATACGGCAGAAGGGGAGGAGCTGACCTTCAGCGCTTCGAGCCACCGCTTGAGGGTGCAGATTCAGTGTCGAATACCCGCCTCGCAAACCTGACGGGTACTTGCTAATCTCCCCGCAGCAGGCGATTTCGGTTTCCAAGGGAGCATGGCATGGCTCTCAAAGCGCGACTCTTCGCAGGAGATCAGAAACTAGAGGCCGCGCTGGTCTCCGACCCCGCCCATATCGTGAGGGGCGCCGCGGGTGAGCACGTCCGCAAGATACAAATCGCGCTGGTCCGTTTGGACGGCGCAGCGATAAAGGACGACGGCATTTTCGGGCCGCGAACCGAGGCTGCCGTGCTGGCCTTCAAGCGCAAGCGAGACATCGTCAATCGCAGCTACCAATCACAGGCCGACGGCATCGTGGGCAAGATGACGATGGCCGCCCTCGATCAGGAGATGACGGTCCTCGAGAGCGACACGCGCATTACCGTCGAAGGAAGCCTGTGCCGCTTCGCGACGACACCAATCCCCAATTTTCGCAGCTGATCACCAGCACGACGACCTGTCCGCTTTGGGAGGACGGCAATGACAGTCTCGCCTTGGACGGACACCATCAAGGCTCGGAAGGTCCTGACGATCTTCGCCACCGATGCGGTCAAGAAGGACAATGTCTGGTTCCAGGTCTTCAAGGATTCCGTCGCCGAGTTCAACCGGCTGTCGAATTCCCTCAAGCTCGGCGTGACGTTCTCCTCGCCTTCCGATGTGAAGGCGCCCGATCCCGTCGGCGAGGGCGGCGCGGAGGTTCAGTTCGATTTCGGCAACGGCCTGCTGCAGTTCGAGATGCAGGGCGACAAGATTACCGTGATGGAGGACACCAAGGAAGGCGAGCCGCCGAAGCCTCTCAATTTCTCGCCCACGGCACTGCACGGCTTCACGGCACTGGCCAGGGTCTCCTTCGTCAAAGGCACGCCTGGCAAGGTGCGGCGAGCCTTCATCTTCGTTCCCCCCACACCGATGGTGAATGCGGTGAGGAAGGTCGGCCCCGGCCCCGACGATTTCAGGGACGCGCAGCGGCCGGCCGGGCCGGGCATCCGAAAATTCATCACCGTTCACGAGTTCATCCACGCCTGCGGCCTCTCGAACGCCGAGCACAACTCGACCGGACCAAACGCGGACACCTTCACGATCAATCCGCAACTATCGACGGGAACTTTCGACAAGCCGGAAGACGACAAGATTCTGCTCAGAGTGAATTTCCCCAACCCGAACGTCGTCGCCCCGCCAAACTTCATCAAGAAGAAGGTCGCCGACCTGATCATCAACAACTGGAAATGAGACAGGGGTTCGCGCTGACGATCTCGACGGCGCCCCACACGCCCACACCGAAGACGTTCGCATAGTCGAACCTGCCGGCGCGCGACAAACCCGCGCTTCACATCGAATGTAGCGGCGGTTATCAAGGATCACGCCCGACGCGACGCTGCTTGCCGCCCGTCATCGAGCTTCCGACGCACGCGCCGATCTTCGTCGATCACCGTCTGGCCAGTCGTGGTTCTCCGCTGCGGACCGCGACGCCGATACCGATCGCCCTCTCCGTCTTCCAAGGATCTGGTTGCATGCAGAACTCGCTTCGTCCTTCGGCATTCCCGCTCTTTGTGCTTTCGACTCTCATCGCCCTGCTGGCAATTGCTCCCGCCGCCTTTGCCCAGCGCATGGTGAGCATCTCCGCCAAGGAAGCGAACATGCGGTCAGGGCCGGGAACGAAGTACGAAACGGACTGGACGTTGGGCCAGGGCTATCCGCTCAGAGTGATCGGCCGCCAGGGCAAGTGGCTCAAGGTGAGCGACTTCGAGAACGACAGCGGCTGGATCTATGGACCGCTGACCGGCAGCACGCCCATGCATATCGTCAAGGCCAAGATCGCGAACCTGCGCAGCCTGCCGTCGACCGAGAGCCGCATCGTCGGCAAGGTGAGCTATGGCGACGTGCTCAAGACGCTCGAGCGCCGTGAGAGCTGGGTCAAGGTGCAGCGCGAAGGCGGCCTGAAAGGCTGGATCGCCAAGCGGCTGCTCTGGGGCTGGTAGCTCTCAGATCAATCGGAGCGCGGCGCGCACCAGCGCACCGTCGCTCTTCTCCAGCTCGTCCATGATCGAGAAGTGATTGAGGCCGGCGAGCGGCAGCAGCTCGCTCGGCAGGCCGGCAGCCAGACGCGCTTCGTGGTAGGCGACCGATTGGCGCTGCAGCTCCGGCAGTTCGGCCGTGCCGTAGGTCAGCACGACCGGCGCGCTCTTCTTCGGCAGATGCAGGAGGGGGCTGGTCTTCGCAGCCTCTTCGGCCGTGAGCCGGAGATTGTCGTTGAGATAGTTCAAACGGCAGGGCTCGACATCGTAGATCCCGCTGATCGCCAGCCCGGCATCGACTCCCTCCAGAGCCAGCGTCGTGGCGGTGAGATGGCCGCCGGCCGACCAGCCCGACACGATCAGCCGCCCCTCCCCCACGCCATGCCGAGGTCCGTCGCGCCGCAGCCAGCGCACGGCCGACGCGATCTCGTCCACGATCTCCGACAGGGTGACGTCGGGACAAAGCGTGTAACCGAGAAAGGCCACATCCATGCCGTTGGCCAGCGGGCCCGCTGCCGTGCAGGCAAAAGTCTCCTTGGCGTTGCGCTGCCAGTAGCCGCCGTGGATGAAGGCAAAAAGCGGCGCGCCGGCCTTGCCGCACCGGAAGAGATCGAGCTTGTTGCGCGGCCGCGGCCCGTAGGCGAGATCCAACCCCTCGTTATGTCGCTTGCGGAAGGCGTCGCTGCGCGCGATCCAGCCCTCGCGGCGTTGCCCCGAATCGGCCACGGCATTGGTGTTGTCGTAGGCCTTGTCGAGCTCGGCCCGGGTCATGCCGTTCCAGACGATAGGCTGGGCTTCTGCGTTCATGCGCGAACTCCTGCGGGACGTCCGTCGTCTCTACCATGGGCACGCAGGTCTTCCCGAACACTCTATTCGATGCGAACCTGACGGCCGATGCCTTCGCCCGCGCCGCCGATCGCCCTTCGTGGTCCCCTTCTCACCTATACCGGCGATCCGTTCCGTGACGGGCTCGAGCGCACGATGGTGCATCTGCCGGATGCCATCGTGGTCGTGCGCAACGGCCTCGTCGAACGCGCCGGACCGGCCGCGGAAATCCTGCCGACCTTGCCGGCCGACCTCGAGGTTCGCGACTACGGCCGCGACGCCCTGATCTCGGCCGGCTTCATCGACAGCCACGTCCATTTCCCGCAGACGCCGATGATCGGCAGCCACGGCGAGCAGCTCCTCGACTGGCTCGACCGCTACACCTTCCCGACCGAGCTCAAGTTTGCCGACCGCGCCTTCACGCGCGAGGTCGCGCGCACCTTCCTCGGCGAAAACCTGCGCAACGGCATCACTACGAGCTGCGTGTACTGCACCGTTCACAGTCATTCCGCCGACATCCTGTTCGAGGAAGCCGAGCAGTTGGGGCTCCGGCTGGCCGCCGGAAAGGTCCTGATGGATTGCCGTGCACCCGACGGCCTCAAGGACACGGCGGAGACAGGCTATGACGAGTCGCAGGCGCTGATCGCCAAGTGGCACGGCCGCGGGCGGCTGCTCTATGCCATAACGCCACGCTTCGCCGGCACGAGCTCGCCGGAGCAGCTCGCCGCCGCCGGGGCGCTGTGGCGCGCCCACCCGGACTGCCTGATGCAGACGCATATCGCGGAGAACCAGGCCGAGGTGGCCTGGATCAAGGAACTGTTTCCCGACCGGCGCTCCTATCTCGACGTCTACGACCATCACGGCCTCTGCGGGCGAGGCGCCGTGTTCGGCCATGGCGTCTGGCTGGAGGACGGCGAGCTGCAACGCCTGCACGAGGCGGGCGCGGCGATCGCGCATTGCCCGACATCCAACTTCTTCCTGGGTAGCGGCGCCTTCGACCTCCGCCGCGCACTCGACCCGCGGCGGCCGGTCAGGGTCGGCCTCGGCACCGATATCGGCGCCGGCACCTCCTTCTCGATCCTCGCCACCCTGAACGAGGCGTACAAGGCCGCTCAGCTCAGCCGGCATGCCCTGTCGTCCGGCCACGCCTACTATCTGGCCACGCGCGGCTCGGCGGCGGCGATGCACCTGGAAGACAAGATCGGCAGCATCGCGCCCGGCATGGAGGCCGATCTGGTGGTTCTCGACATGCGCTCCACGCCGCTGATCGACTTCCGCATGAAGCAGGCCGAGAGCTTCACCGAGCAGCTCTTCATCCAGATGATCCTGGGCGACGATCGGGCGGTGCAGGCGACCTACGTGGCCGGCCGGTTGGCTTATGCCCGATCGTGAAATTACACTTTCCGTAGCGTTAATGTTCCGTGGCAGACCATAAATATGGTGGCTGAAAGCGGGGATTGGGGGTACGCTTCGGACGGTAGCTGAAGGAGGTGTTCATCCGTCCGAGGAACTTATTCCCCGACGGAATCCGGATCACCGGTGGATTTCCCGCCGTGTGCCCTGTCAGCCGCACCCTCCGACAGACCACCGATCGCCGACGCCTCCGCTTGCGGGGGCGTTTTGCTTTTTCGGCGACCGGTCCCGCTCCCCTGACCTTGATCCCGGAGTCTGAATATGGCCAAACGCGCCGCTCGCCGCGCCAAGCTGCACGCTATCGATAGCGCCCGTATTCATAACCTCGTTTTCGATCACACTCCGGCCAACGACCGAGACCAGAGCTACATCCGGAAAATCCGCCCTCGCAGCGAAAACCAACGTGTCCTGATGGAGGCCATCGAGTCAAAGCCACTGACCGTGGCCCTGGGCCCCGCCGGCACCGGCAAGACCTATCTCGCGATCTCCGCGGCCGTGGAGGCGCTGGACGCCGGCACCGTTTCGCGCATCGTGCTGTCGCGACCGGCCGTCGAAGCCGGCGAAAATCTCGGCTTCCTGCCGGGCGACATGCGCGAAAAGCTCGACCCCTACCTGCGCCCGCTATGGGACGCCCTGAACGACCGCCTGGGCGCCAAGCGGCTGAGCCAGCACCTCGACGACGGCACGATCGAGATTGCCCCGGTCGCCTTCATGCGCGGCCGCACCCTGAACAACGCCTTCGTGCTGATCGACGAGGCGCAGAACTGCACCTACGGCCAGCTCAAGATGCTGCTGACCCGGCTCGGCTGGCATTCGACCATGGTGATGACGGGCGATCCCGACCAGACCGACCTTCTGCCCGAACTGTCCGGCCTGGCCACGATCGGCACCCGGCTGGAAGGGTTGGAAGACGTCGCGGTGGTCCATCTGACGCAGGAAGATGTCGTGCGCCATCCGCTGGTCGGACGGATGCTGTCGGTGCTCTAAAGCCACCCATTTTATCCACAGATCGAAGCGCGCCAGACGATTGGATCAAAAAGAGAACATCACAAGGTACCAGCTCTTTGTGATTTTCCTTTCCAAGGCTGAAAAGCTTTTCAGAACAAAATGTTATGAGGCCGGCGGCGGGCGACTGCCACCGGCCTTACATTGAGTCAATATAGTGACGTTGGTGTAACGCCGAACAGGCGGAGGGCTTTTTCACAGACTTCCCCACATGCCCCTTCTCGAGGGCTGTTCCGGGAACAACGTGGTGTCTTGCGAGCCGTCGGCGGCCTCACCATTGTCCGCACCCGCTCAACCGATTGTTCGCGCCCGTGATCCGACCGTGACCGACGAAACCGACCTCGACCAGAAACCCAGCGAAGGCTCGCTTGCCGACGGCATGCGCATCATCGCCGAGTTCGTGCACACCCTGCCGCGCAAGCCCGGGGTCTATCGCATGATCGCGACGGACGGCGAGGTCCTCTATGTCGGCAAGGCGAAGTCGCTGCGCAGCCGCGTCGCCGCCTACACCCAGCCGACACGGCTCGCCACCCGGCTGATGCGCATGGTCTCGGCGACCGCGACCATGGAATTCGCCGTCACCGACAGCGAAGCCGAGGCGCTGCTCCTCGAAAACAACCTGATCAAACGGTTCCGGCCACGCTTCAACGTGTTGCTGCGCGACGACAAGTCGTTTCCCTACATCGTGATCCGCCGCGATACCGAATGGCCGCAGCTCGCCAAGCACCGCGGCACGCGCGAGCCCGCCAACGAGTATTTCGGCCCCTTCGCCTCGGCCACGGCGGTGAACCGCACGCTCTACGCCCTGCAGCGGGCCTTTCCGCTGCGTTCCTGCTCCGACGGTGTGTTCTCCACCCGCACGCGGCCCTGCCTGCAGTACCAGATCAAGCGCTGCACGGCGCCATGCGTCGGCCGCATCGAAAAGCCCGAGTACGACGCCATTGTCGACGACGTGCGCGGCTTCCTGGGGGGACGCAACCGGGAGGTCCAGCAGGCACTGTCGCAGCGTATGGAGCAGGCGTCGGCAGAGCTCGAATTCGAAGGCGCCGCGGTGCTGCGCGATCGTATCCGTGCGCTGGCGCAGATCCAGTCGCATCAGTCGATCGCCCTGCCCTCGATCGACGAGGCCGATATCTTCGCGGCCCATCTGGAGGGCGGCCAGATCTGCGTGCAGGTCTTCTTCCTGCGCGCCGGCCAGAATCTCGGCAACCGCGCCTACTTCCCGAGCCACGGCAAGGAGCTCGACGAAGGCCAGGTGCTCGAGGCCTTCATCGGCCAGTTCTACGAAGCGCGCCAGGCACCGCGCCTGATCCTCACCAGCCACGAAGTCGGCGAGCGCGAGCTGCTTGAAAGCGCCCTGGCGCTGTCGGCCGGTCACAAGGTCGAGATCCGCCAGCCCAAGCGCGGCGATCAGAAGGATGCGCTCGACCAGGCCGTCACCAACGCCCGCGAAGCGCTGGCGCGACGCATGGCCGAACGGGGCACGCAACGCCAGCTGCTCGACGGCGTGGCACGCGTTTTCGCTCTGGACGGGCCGCCGGAGCGAATCGAGGTCTACGACAACAGCCACATCCAGGGCACAGCGCCGATCGGCGCCATGATCGTCGCGGGGGCCGACGGCTTCCTGAAGAACGCCTATCGCAAGTTCAACATCAAGAGCGAAGGCGCCGCCGGCGACGACTTCGCCATGATGCGCGAGGTGATGAGCCGCCGGTTTGGCCGCGCCCTGAAGGAGAATCCCGACCGCGACGAGGATCACTGGCCGGATCTGGTGCTGATCGACGGCGGCCAGGGGCAGCTCGAGGCCGCGCGCCAGGTGATGAGCGAACTCGGCCTCGACGACATTGCCATGGTCGGCATCGCCAAGGGGCCCGACCGCGATGCCGGACGCGAACGCTTCTTCATGCCCGGCAAGGCGCCGTTCGCCCTCGAGCCGCGCGACCCGGTGCTCTACTTCCTGCAGCGGCTGCGGGACGAGGCGCATCGTTTCGCGATCGGCACGCATCGCACGCGCCGCGCCGCCGACATCACCCGCTCCGCGCTCGACGAAGTGCCGGGCATCGGCGCCGGCCGCAAGCGCGCGCTGCTCAATCATTTCGGCAGTGCCCGTGCGGTTGCCGTCGCAACGCTTGACGATATCAAGACGGTGCCGGGCATCTCCGATGCCCTTGCCCAGAAAATCCATGACCACTTCCGGGGCGGCCGCTAAGGTCGCAGCGAGATGTTGTTCAATCTGCCCAATATGCTGACCCTGTCGCGGATCGTGGCGATTCCGCTGGTGGTCGGCTGCTTCTGGCTCGACCGCGGCTGGGCACAGTGGCTGTCGATGATCCTGTTCGTGATCGCCGCGGTCACCGACTGGTTCGACGGCTATTTCGCCCGACGCTACCATCAGATTTCGCGTTTCGGCCGTTTCCTCGATCCCATCGCCGACAAGCTTCTGGTCGCCGCAGCGCTCGTCATGCTGGTCGAGGTGGGCACGCTGAGCGGCGTGAACGTGCTCGCCGCGCTGATCATCCTGGCACGCGAGATCCTGGTTTCCGGCTTGCGCGAATTCCTGGCCGAGCTCCGCGTCGGCCTGCCGGTGAGCGCGCTGGCAAAATGGAAGACCGCAGTGCAGATGGTGGCGATCGCGGCGCTGCTGGTCGGCGATGCCGCGTCGCCCTGGGTGACCCATGTCGGCGTCGTGCTGATCTGGATTGCCGCAGCCCTCACCTTGATCACCGGCTACGACTATCTGCAGACCGGCCTGCGCCACATGGCGGAGGACGTACCGGGAACCCAGAAATGAAGGTTCGCTACTTCGCCTGGATGAAGCGCACGGTCGGCGTTCCCGAGGAAGACGTGGCGCCGCCGGCCGAGGTGGCGACGGTCGGTGACCTCGTCGTGTGGCTGCGTCATCGCAGCCCGGGCCATGCCGAAGCCCTGGCGGAAGGCGCGGCCTTCGGCGCCGCCGTCGACCAGCGCACGGCAACCTTCGACGTGAAGCTCGCCGGTGTCCGCGAGGTCGCGTTCTTCCCGCCTTTCACCGGCGGCTGACGCCGTGAGCGTGCGCGTCCAGGAAGCCGATTTCGACGTCGGCGCCGAGCTCAGCCACCTCACCGATGGCAACAAGCGAATCGGCGGCCTTGCCGTGTTCGTCGGCCTGGTCCGCGAGATGCATGTGCGCGAGGGTTACCATCGCGACCGCGTCGATGCCATGACGCTCGAGCACTATCCCGGCATGACCGAGCGTGCCCTGGAAGAGATCGAGGCCGAGGCCAGGCGGCGCTGGCCGCTCGAAGCGACCCTGATCGTCCATCGCTACGGCCGCCTGGAGGCCGGCGACCGCATCGTTCTGGTGGCCGTCGGCTCGCCGCATCGCGAAGCGGCGTTCGAAGCCTGCGAATTCCTGGTCGATTGGCTCAAGACCAAGGCACCGTTCTGGAAGCTCGAGGAGACGCCGGCCGGCGAGAAGTGGGTCGGCGCCCATGTCGGCGACGATGCCGCCGCCGCTCGTTGGGAAAAGAAATCCTGACGTAACTGTTGCTGCCGCGAGCTACATCTTCTTCCAGTCGCCCGACTGTTCGAAGGCGAAAGCCGCCTTGTAGATCGTGGGCTCGTCCCAGTGCTTGCCGACCAGCATCAGCGATACCGGCAGGCCGTCCGACAGGCCGCACGGCACCGCCATGGCCGGATGGTGGGTGATGTCGAAGGGCGCGGTGTTGCTGATCATGTTGAGGGCGCGCTCGACATAGAGCTCGCGCGGCGCATCGGCCGGCGGCAGCTCGGTGGCCTTGATCGGCGTGGTCGGCATCATCAGGAGATCGTAATCCTCCAGCGCCTTGTCGTAGGCGGCGGTCAGCAGCCGTGTCTGGTTCATCGCCTTGCCGTAGTAGCGGCTGCCGTAGTAGCGGCGGATGTAGGTGCCGAACATGGTGAAGAGCTTGGTGGTTTCCGACATCTCGTTGGCGCGGCCGCGCCAGTTGCGATGGAAATCCATCAGGCTGGTGACATAGAGATCCGGCCGGCTGACGCCATAGCCATCGCCCCACATCATGGTCTGGGTCAGCCCTTCCGTGCCGATCGGCATCCAGAGCGCCGGCGCGACGAGATGCATCGGGATCGACACCTCGCCGACCTTGGCGCCCAGCGCCTCGTATTTCTTGGCCGCTTCCTTTACCTTGGCGTTCACGTCCTTCTCGGCATTGGGCTGGGCGAAGCCTTCGGTCACCAGGCCGATCCTCAGGCCCTTGATGTCGCCGGTCAGGGCCTTGGTATAGGGATGCGTCTTGACGCCGATCTGGCGCGAATCGTAGCCGTCGGGACCGGCCAGGACCTCCAGCAGCAAGGCGTTGTCGCCGACATTGGCCGTCATCGGGCCGGTGTGATCGACGTAGATCTCGATCGGCATGATGCCGGTATAGGGCACCAGCCCGTGCGTCGGCTTCATGCCGTAGGTGCCCGAGAAGGACGACGGCATGCGGATCGACCCGCCCTGATCGCCGCCCAGCGCCATGTCGGCCTCGCCCAGCGCCACCAGCACCGCACTGCCCGACGAGGAGCCGCCCGCCGAGTAGCCCATCTTGTAGGGGTTGTGCACCGGCCCCGTCGCGTTGGTGTGGCTGCCGCCGGACAGGCAGAAATTCTCGCAATGCGCCTTACCCACGATCGTGCCGCCGGCATCGAGCACGCGCTGCACGACGGTCGCGTCGATGTCGGGCACGTAGCCCTCCAGGGTTGCCGCCCCGTTCATCATCGGCACGCCGGCCAGCATGATGTTGTCCTTCAGCACCACGGTCTTGCCCTTGAGCTTGCCGCGGCTCGCTCCTTCCACCGTGGTCTTGACGTACCAGGCATTGTGCTTGTTCTCGTCGCCGGTCGGCCGATAGCCCGGCGTCCGCGGATACTTCACGCGCGGCAGGTTGTCGGGCATGGCGTCGACGACATTGTAGGCCGCCACGCTCGACTTCATGAGGTCGATGAACGAGCTCACATCGGCGTCGGTCAGCGACAGGCCGACCTCCTTCGCCACTTCGCGTAGTTGTTCTTCAGTCGGGACTTGAACGGCCATGGTTTCCTCCTCTTCAGTCGAAATCCGGCTTCGGGGTGCCCCGTTTCAGGGGGCAAGGTGCCGCATCAGATGCGGATCGTTCTTCACCGCGAGCGACGTGCCTTCCAAGGCGATCTGGCCGCGATCCATCACATAGGCGTGCTGGGCGACCTCGAGGGCCAGCTCGATATGCTGCTCGACCAGGATCACCGACATCTCGCGTGACAGCAGCTTCAGCCGATCGGCGATCTCCTCGATGACGCCGACCCAGACACCTTCAGTGGGCTCGTCGAGCATGATGAGCTTCGGCCGTCCCAGCACGGCCCGGCCGATCGCCAGCATCTTGCGTTCGCCGCCCGAGAGGGTGCCGGCGGTCTGCGTCAGGCGCTGCGCCAGCTTGGGAAAGAAGTCGAGCACGTAGTCCATGCCCGAACGGTCGGGTTGGCGCACGCCCCCCAGCAGGAGGTTTTCGCGGACCGTCAGCTTGGCAAAGATGCCGTGCTCCTGCGGCACGTAGCCGACGCCGCGCCGCACCCGACGCTCGGCCGCCTCGCGTTCCATCGCCACGCCGTCGAAGCGGATGCTGCCGGCCATGACCGGGATTTCACCGAACAGGGTCTTGAGCAGCGTCGACTTGCCCGCGCCATTGCGGCCCAGAATGGCAACGGCACCGCGCGCGGGAAGATTGATCGAAACGCCAAACAATACCTGGCTGCGGCCATAACCGGCGGCGAGGCCATCGGCCTGCAGGAGGTACGCGTCAGACACGGGTCGTGAACACCTGCTGGACCTTGGGCGAGCGCTGGATCGCCTCGACGTCCCCTTGATCCAGCACCTTGCCCTGATCCAGCACCGTGAGCCGATCGCATATATCGCGAATGAAGTGCAGATCGTGCTCGACGATGATCAGGGCGCAGTGCGCCTTGATCGGCTCGAGCAGTTCGCCGGTGACGCGCCGCTCCTCGGGACTCATGCCGCCCGTCGGCTCGTCGAGCAGCAGCAGCTTCGGCCGCAGCGCGAGCGCCATCGCGATCTCGAGCCACTGCTGCTGGCCGTGGCTCAGCTCGCCCGCGAGATCGTCGGCGCGGTCGATCAGACGAAAACGTTCGAGCAGGCCAGTGACCTCCCCATCGAGCGCCCGTCGCGACAAGGAGAAAAGCAGTCGCGGCAAGGTCTCGGCCGACTGCATGGCGAGCAGCACGTTGTCGTAGACCGATAGCTCCGGCAGCACTGCGGTGATCTGGAATTTGAGACTGAGGCCGGCCCGGGCGCGCTCATAGGGCGTCGCACGCGTGATATCCCGCCCCTCGAACACGATCGTGCCGCTGTCGGCGACATGGGCGCCGGCGATCGCCTTGAGCAAGGTGCTCTTGCCCGAGCCGTTGGGACCGATCAGGCCGTGAAAGGTGCCGGCCATGACGTCGATGTCGACGCCATCCAGCGCCCTCAAGGTGCGGAAGGTCTTGCCGACGCCGCGAATCTCGAGCAGCGCCATGGCGGCTATCGCTCCTTCCGCCGTCGGCCGTAGGAGCCGATGCGCTCGCGGTCGGACACGACCAGGCCGAGAATGCCCTTGGGCTGGAACATCACGACGGCCAGCAGGATCAGACCGAGAATCACCGGCCAGATCGGCTTGAGGGCATCCAGGTCGGACAGGACATAGGACAGGACCTCGACGGTCACCGCACCGAATACCGGGCCGATCAGGGTGCCCGATCCGCCGAGCAGGCAGTACAGCACGGCGGTCGTCGACAGGCCGGGCCCCATGTTGCCGGGTCCGATGAAGCCTTGATGGTAGCTGTAGAGGGCGCCGCCGAGGCCCGCGACGAGGCCGGCCAGGGAAAACACCACCGCCTTGAAGAGCTGGACGCGGTAACCAAAGAACGCCAGCCGCTCCTCGTTCTGACGCATGCCGGCGAGGACCAGCCCGAGCTGGGATCGCTTCAGGAAGCGCGCGCCGGCGTAGATCAGCACCAGGAGCGACAGCGCGAGAAAATAGAACGCCGTGCCTTCGACGAACTCGTAATCGCCGATCTTCAGGAGCTTGATCGAAGAAAGGCCATTGCCGGCGCCGACATACTGCCAGCCCGAAACGAGCCGCTCGGCGGCGTAGGATCCCGTCAGCGTACCGAGGGCGACGAAGATGGTGGTCGGCGGCTTGCGGCCGAGCAGCAGGAAAGCCGCGAACAGGCCGGCCAGGACCAGTCCGGCCAGCATCGCGAGCGGCAACGTGCCCCAGATCTCGCTGAACTCGAGGTCCCGCCCAACTAGAGCAATCACATAGCCGGCGACGCCGAAGAACAGCGCCTGCCCGAAACTCATGATGCCCGACAGGCCCCAGCACAGATCGAAGCTGATCGCCAGGAACGACAGGATCAGGACGTTGGTCGCCAAAGTGACGAGGTCCGTCCGGTCGCCCAGGACGACCGGCACGATCACGGCCAGGACCAGCGCGGCCCCCTCGACATAGGGCAACACGCGCCGCGGAACGCGGGATCCCGAGCGCACACGCGTACCTGTCGGCTCCGCCATCGCTACTCCGGAGACGTCGTTGGTCAGCATTCCTTGGGATCGACCATCTTGTCGCTCGCGATCACCTCGTAGCGCGTCTTGCCGGCGTCGACTTTGCACTGCGCGATGTACATGTTCATCTTGCAATGCATCTTGCCGGGCACCATCTCGGCGCCGCCGCCCGGTCCGTTCTCGATTTTCGCCTTGTCCATCGCGGCCGAGACGGCGTCGCGTGACAGGTCGCCGTTGGTTGCCTTGACCGCGGCTTCGTAGAACTTGATGCCGCGATACATGCCCGTCGCCGCCGAACCCGCGGTGAACAGGTATTTAGTGTCGGGGAATTTCTTGGCGTAGTCGGCCTGGAGCTGCTTGCTGAACGGATCGTCCACCGACTGGAAATAGTCGAGGCAGCTGTAGAGCCCCTCCATCTCCTGGGCCGGATGATAGTTCAGCAGGTTCTCGTCGTAATAGACGCAGCTCAGCACGCCACCATTTTTCTGGAAGCCCGATTCGTAGAGCTGCTTCACGAAGGGTTGCAGGCCGGGCGGGATGACGGTGTTGAAGACGCAATCCACCTTGCCGTCGCGGATCTTGCCGATGGTCGCCGAATACTCGGCCTGGTCGAGTGGGTAATATTCCTCGAACACGACCTCGGCGCCGTTGGCCTCGATGACCTTGCGCGCATATTTGTTCAGGAGCTGCGGCCAGACATAGTTGGCCGACGGCAGGGCGAAGCGCTTCTTGCCGGCCGTCTTGATCAGGTAGGGAATGAGCTTGTCGCATTGCTGCGCCGGCGTCGGACCGGTGCAGTAGAGGGACTTGGTGCACTCCTGCCCCTCGTAGAGCTGCGGGTAGATGTAGAGCGTACGGCCGCGATTGACGATCGGGTCCTTGATGGCCTGGCGCATCGCCGAGGTGATGCCGCCCAGCACGACATTGACCTTCCGCTCCTGGATGAGCTTGCGCACATTGCCGACGGCGATCTTGGGATCGGATGCCGTGTCCTCGAGGAAGAGTTCGATCGGCCGGCCGACGACGCCGCCCGCCTTGTTGATCTGCTCGACCGCGAACTGTGCGACCTGCCAGTTGGCGTTGCCCGACGGCGCGATCGCGCCCGTGATGTCGGTGGCGATGCCCATGCGGATGGGCTCGGCCGCGAAGGCGCCCTTGGGCGCCAGCATCCAGCCCCCGCCACCGGCCACCCAGCCCGCTGCACCGAGCGCCCCGGCGCCCAATAGACGTCGTCGACCGAAGCTACGCATCTTGTCGGTCATGGTCAGAGCCTCCCTTGCGTGATGAATCCCTGCGGCCGGAACTTCACGATGATCAGCGCGATGATGAACACCAGCGGGTCGGCCAGGACCGGGATGACGACCCAGGGCAGGCCCGCCGCCATGCCGCCGACGACGGCAGCGCCCAGGACCGGGCCTTCGAACGTGCCGACGCCGCCCAGCATCACCGAGAGAAAGGCCTGCACCAGGAAGCGGGTGCCGATATCGGCGGAGAGCTGATAGAGCGGCACGATCAAGGCGCCGGCGAGACCCGCCAGTGCGGCGCCGAAGGCGAAAGTCATGGCGTAGAGCCGCGACGTCGAGATGCCGCAAGCCCGCGCCAGGTTGGGATTCTCGAGCGATCCCCGGATCTGAAGCCCGAGCGACGTCCGCGCGAGGAATGCCCAGGTCAGGGCGATGATGCAGGCCGTCACGAGCACGATGACGGTGCGCCAGATCGAGAAGTCGACGCCGAACAGGGTGAACGCCCCCGGCAAGGGCTCGGAGATCGACTTGTAATGTCCGCCCAGCAGGCCGCGCACGATCTCCCGGATGACCAGACCGACGGCGTAGGTACCCAGCATGGCGATGATCGGCGCAGCATAGAAGCGGCGGATGACCAGACGTTCCAGCACCACGCCGATCAGCGCCAGCACCAGGGGCGCCGCCAGGATGCCGGCCCAGCCGGGCAGGCCGCTGCTTTCGAAAAGGTAGACGGTGTAGGCGCCCAGCAGCACGAACTCGCCGTGGGCGAAATTGAAGATGCCCATCATGCTGGCGATGATCCCGAGGCCCAGCACGATCAGCACCATCACCGAAATGAAGGCGAGCAGGTCGAACGCGAGCTTTATTTCGATGCCCATGGTCACCGCATGCGATCGAAGCCACTGCCGCCCAGCGCGCTGACGGCCTGAGAACCGTGGAATTCACATATTTAAAACAGAAACTTTTCAGTTTTCAAATAATTTCGGATCACCGACCGGCGCTCAGAATCTTTCGAGCACTCGAAAGTCGAACCCGTCGGCCTCCGCTAGATAGATCGGCATCTCGGCACGCCGGCGACGGAAACCCACCGGCCCCCGCCCTGCCTGATAGACGAGGCTCGATGCGTGAGCCGTCAGGTCCGGCAAGTGCAGAGTCTCGGCTCGACGCGCCAGGGCCTCGAGGAAATACAGTCCTTCGTAGTTCGCCTGGGCGACGGCGCCAGGGACCGGTGCGGTGGCGCCGAACGCCTTGCGATAGGCGCCGAGAAAGCCCTCGTTGTGCGCGGTCTTCACGCTGGCGAAGTAGCCGAAGGCCGTGAACAGGTTCGTCGTGTTGTCAGCGCCAATGCCAAGGAGAACCGTTTCGTCGATGCAATTGGCCAGCCGCAGCACCTTCTCGCTGAGACCATACTCGGCGAACAAACGGTTGAAGAGGACGCCGTCGAGGCCGATCAGTGAGATGAAGACGACGTCCGGCTTCAAGGCCTGTATGCGCTCGATGTAGCGGTGATGATCGTGGTCGCCCAGCGAGACGAAATCCTCCCCCACGACCCGGCCTCCGGACTCGGCGATGTAGCGCTTGACCTCGCGGTGCGAGAGCCAGGGCCAGACATAGTCGCTGCCGATCAGATACCAGCGCCGCGCGTGCTTGCGTTCGGCCAGCCAGGCGATCGCCGGGCGTGCCTGACGGGGCGGCGTTTCGCCGATCGCAAACAGATCGGGCGTTCGCTCGCCGCCTTCGTAGATCGACGGATAGATGTAGGGCAGATGACCGGTGAATGTCCGGCGCAGCGAGACGCGGACCGCGCTGATGTGATTGCCGACGACGACGTCGGCGCCGCCGAATTCGACGATATCCTCGGCATCGCGCGTCACGTCCTCGATCGCAGCACCGGTGTCCACGATGGTGAGTTCGAGTTCGCGTCCCAGGACGCCGCCGCGCGCATTGATCTCGCTGGCGGCAAGAACCGCGCAATTGACCGACGAAGGCCCCCAGATGCCGGCGGTGCCTGTCATTGTCACAAAGTGTGCAACACGCAGCTTGGATCGGTCTCGCTGAAGGGCCTTCGGCAGATTGTGGACCAGGGGATGAGGCACTGCGGGGCGTCCGCCCGATCCGAGCGCCGAATGTAGCCCGTCCGCGGTCAGCACGGCGGTGCCGTCGCGTCGAGTAGGCCCAAAGGAGATCGCCGCATGCCAGCCTCCGTATCCCACCATCATGCCCCGCGGACAGGCGTTCGGAACCATCAACAGCGTCGACGCTGCGTCGAAACGGTAACGCGCCAAATATTATTGAATTTTCAATAATTGAAGCACATATAAAAGGGCACCGTCGAGCATGCATGTTCCATGCCTTTGACGGATCATGGGGTCGTTCGTGCCAGATTCTTCATCCACCGATTCGCCCATCACCGTGCACCTGGCCTATCTGCTTGCCCAGGCCAACCGCGAGATCAACCGGCAGCTCGATGCGCGACTGCGCGCCGAAGGTGTGCCGGTCGAGCAGTGGCGCATTCTGAAGGTGCTGTCCGATGGCAACGGGCGATCGATGGGAGAGTTGGCGGAAGCCGCCCTGCTCAACCATCCGACCTTGACCAAGACGATCGATCGCATGGTCGCCGATTCGCTGGTCTATCGCATCTCCGACCCGGCGGATCGCCGCAAGGTGCTGATCTTCTGTTCCGACCGCGGCAAGGAGCTGGCGAAGCGTCTGTCTCCGCTGGCCTTGGGTCAGGAAGCCCACATCGCCAAGAACTACGGCGACAAGCCGACGGCGCAGCTCAAGCGTCTGCTCGAAACGCTGATCGAACGCGCAGGGTAGGCATACATCGCGGGCGTGCCGTCAGCCCAGCGCCACCAGCGCCAGGTTGGTGATCCCGCGGGCGCGCAACTTGTCGGCCGCCATCAACGAGCGCTGGCCACTGCGGCAGGCCAGCACGACCCGGCCCTGCGGCTCACCCAACTCCTCGATCGTATCGACCACGAGCCGGCGCGCGCCAGCGAAGGGTGACACCGGCGCCTCGTCGAGCCCGCGCAGATCGACCACGATATCGTCGGCTCGAACAGCTTCGGGGGCAATGAAGGGCACGGCCGCGTCGGGTTCGGGACTGCCCGCGAAACCGAAGCCGCCGAACGCCAGGCGCCTGGCATCGAAGGTCACCACGCGGCCGACCGCTGAAGGTTCGAGGCCCAGCAGCACATGCAGGGCAAGATGGGCCTGCAGGCTGCCCAGCACGGCGACGGCACTGCCCAGCACGCCGACCGTGTCGCAAGTGCCACCGTCGATCGATACGTCGGGAAACACCGCACGATAGCTCGGGCCGCCGCCGCAGAAGGTGCCGACATAGCCGGTGAGGCCGATCACCGACGCGCTGATCAGAGGCTTGGCGGCGGCAAGACAGAGGTCGCTCAGCATGTAGGTGACGGCAAAACTGTCGGCGGCGTCGATGACGAGATCGGCCGCCTCGACCAATGCGCCGGCATTCTGCGGCGTCAGGCGCACGACATGCCCTTCGAGGCGCACCTCGGGATTGAAGCCGTGCAGCGCCTCCCGAGCCGCTTCGACCTTCGGCCGTCCGATATCGGACATGCGGTAGAGCGGCTGGCGATGGAGGTTGGTGACCTCGACCGTGTCGTGATCGACCAGGACGATGCGGCCGACCCCCGCCCCCACCAGATACTGCAGCACCGGGCAGCCGAGGCCGCCCGCGCCGATCACCATCACGGAGGCCGCCGCCAGGCGGGCCTGCCCTTCGGGCCCGACCTCACCCAGGATCGTCTGGCGTGCGTATCGATTACTCATGATGCGCCCCGTTCATGAAGGTCGCGTCGCCGCAATCCACGCCTTCGCCTGGCCGATCGGGTCGACGTGGTTCACGATGTCGCCCACCACCGACGCAATGTCGGCGCCGGACTTCAGGCAGAGCAGCGCCCGCTCCAGGGTAAGACCGCCAATGGCGACCAACGGCCGGTCCCCGATCAACTTCTTCCATTCGGCCAGCCGATCCGTGCCTTGCGGCGCCCACGGCATCTGCTTCAGCTTGGTGGGATAGATCGGCCCCAGGGCCACGTAATCGGGATCGACGGCCAGGCCCTTCTCGAGCTCGGCATGATCGTGCGTGCTGACGCCGATGCGGATGCCGGCGCGGCGCAGCGCCTTCACGTCGGCATCGACGAGATCCTCCTGGCCGAGATGGACATAGTCGCAGCCCTCGTCGATCGCGACCTGCCAGTAGTCGTTGACGATGAGCTGTGCGCCTCCGGCCTTGCAGGCGTCTCGCGCTTCACGCACCTGGCGACGGACTTCCGCCTCGGGCTGCTCCTTGATGCGCAGCTGGATCAGCCGGGTTCCGGCCGGCAGCAACTTCGCCACCCAGCCCGCATCGGGCACCACGGGATAGAAGGGGTCGAGAGTCATATCCGTCAGTCTCCAAATCCATCAATCGCCGAGCGCGGCCTTGCCGATGACCGGCGTCGACGGCACGGCCATGTCGCGCGGCTCCATCGGTCGCGCGAGGTAGGCGGCCCGACCGGCTTCCGTGGCGAGCGCAAAGGCCCGCGCCATCTCGACCGGATCGCCGGCTTCGGCGACGGCCGTGTTGAGCAGCACGGCGTCGTATCCCAGCTCCATCGCCGCGGCCGCGTGCGAGGGCACGCCGAGGCCGGCATCGACGACCAAGGGAACGTCGGGGAAATGCGCCCTGAGAGATCGAAGGCCGTAGACATTGTTCAGGCCGCGCGCCGATCCGATGGGCGCTCCCCAGGGCATCAGCACCTTGCAGCCTGCTTCGACCAGGCGGTCGGCCACGACGAGATCCTCGGTCGTATAAGGGAAGACCTCGAACCCGTCCTCGGCGAGGATGCGCGCCGCCTCGACCAGCCCGAACACGTCGGGCTGCAAGGTGTCGGCCTCGCCGATCACCTCGAGCTTGATCCAGGGTGTATCGAACAGCTCGCGCGCCATATGCGCAGTGGTCACCGCCTCCTTCACCGAATGACAGCCCGCGGTGTTGGGCAGCACACGCACGCCCAGCCCCTGGATGAAAGACCAGAAACTCTGGCCGGCGCGGCCGGTACCGCTTTCCCGGCGCAGCGAGACGGTCACCACCTCGGCGCCCGAGGCCTTGATGGCCCGCTCCAGCACGGCCGGAGATGGATAGCGCGCCGTGCCGAGCAGCAGGCGTGACTTGAGATCGATGCCATAGAAGGACATGGCTAGCCTCCCTGCATCGGCGCCACGACCTCGACACGGTCGCCGTCGGTCAGCGCGGTGCGCGACCGCGCCGTCGCGGCGACGAAGCGGCCGTTCACCGCCGTGGCGATCTTGCGGCCGCCATAGCCCAGCGTGTCGAGCGCCGCGGCCAGGGTGCCGGGCTCGACCTCATGCGCGTCGTCGTTCAGGAAGATCTTCATCCTTCGTCTCCAGAGAAGCGGCGACCTCGCCGGCGAGCCAGGGCGCCAGCAGGAAGCCGTGACGGAACAGGCCGTTGGCGTGCAGCACGCCATCGACGTGCCGCAGCTGCGGCAGGTTGTCGGGGAAGGCCGGCCGCAGATCCGCCCCCAGCTCGACGATCTCGGCCTCGCCGAACGCGGGATGGAGCGTGTAGGCGGCATTCATGAGATCGACGGCCGATCGCAGGCTGACGCCGCGGCGTTCCTCGCTTTCGATCATCGTGGCGCCGATCATGAACAGGCCCTCGCCCCGCGGCACGATGTAGAGCGGGATGCGGGGATGCAGCAGGCGCACCGGCCGCGACAACGACAGCTCGCGGGTCCGCACGACCATCATTTCGCCGCGCACGCCGCGCAGGTCGGCCAGGCGATCGCGCGCCGCGAGACCGCGACAGTCGACGACCATGGAGACACCTGTCCCAGCGCGTGACGCGGTGCCGGCATCGGTCGTGCCGAAGCGGATCGGCACGCCGCGCGCCGCAAGCGTGGCAGCCAGTCCCGCCAGCGCCTTGCGGGGATCGAGATGCGCTTCGTCGGGAAAGAAAAGGCTGCGCCGAAACCGTCCGGCGAGGTCGGGCTCGAGATCGCCCAGGCGATCGCCGTCGATCCAGTCGAAGCGTTCGGTGCGCTGCGCAAAGCGCGTGAGGTCGGCCGCATCACGCGCCGGAGCGACCACGAGGCTTCCCTTGCAGACGGTGCCGGGGAAATGTCGCCGCCACCAATCGATCGACGGCACGCCCAGACGGGCGACCGCTTCGTCGGTGGTCGCACGCTCGCACCACGGCGCCAGCATGCCGCCGGCCATCCAGGAGCATGCCCCCTCGCCCAGAGCAGCGGCGCGCTCGACAACTTCGACGGCGACCCCCCGCGCGCTCAGCTCCACGGCGCAGCTGAGGCCTGCGACGCCGGCTCCGATGACAGAAATTGCGGGTCTCTTCACGACTGACTCCCGTTCCTTCGCCGGCATGATCCGGATCAGGTTCAAAGGGTTCAGCCGTAGCGGCTGTCTCAGCCCGGCCTCTCGCTGGAGACCGGACACCCCTCGGACGTCATCGAGAAAAGGGGATTGCAGCCCCCTATGTCAAGGCTTCGTCATGCCGCCAACGGTGGCGCTTCCGTCATGAGATGCGTGGCCTCGCCGAAGCCTTCGCAGTCCGGCTCGCGTACCAGCTTCTGGAAGTCGGCCATCAGCGTCTTGGCGATCGGGCCGGCCTGATAGTGGTGCTGGTCGATCGAGCCCACCGGGACGATCTCGGCGGCGGACCCACAAAGGAAGACTTCGCTTGCGTCGGCGAGTTCTGCCGGCATTACGGCGCGCTCCTCGACCGTCCAGCCGCGCTTGCGGGCCATGCCCATGACGGCGCGCCGCGTGATGCCGTCGAGAAAATTCTCGGGCTTCGGCGTCACCAGCTTGCCGTCGATCACCAGGAAAATGTTGGCCCCGGTCGATTCGGCGATGCGCCCTTCCCAATCGAGCATCAGCGCGTCGTCGAAGCCCGCCTTGAGGGCACGGTCCTTCTCGATGCCGCAGACGATATAGAGGCCGGCCACTTTGGCCTGGCCGGGCGCCATGTCCGGCGACGGCCGGCGATACTTCGCCATGGTCATGCTGATGCCCGCCTCGCGCGCCAGCACCGAGAGCCTGCCCTCCTGCGCCCAGGGCGCGATGGCGAGATGGACGGTCGTGCCGATGGCCGACACCCCCATGACCTCGGAACCGCGCCAGGCGATCGGCCGGACATAGCCGCTGGTGAGCTGGTTCGCCTTGACCACAGCCCGCGTCGCCTCGTCGATCTCCTCGCGCGACCAGGGCAGGTCGTAGTCGAGCAGCCGTGCCGATCGGATCAGGCGCGCGCTGTGTGCCGAAAGGCGGAAGACCCGGCCGTCATAGATGCGTTCGCCCTCGAAGACGGCCGACCCGTAATGCAGGGCGTGGGTCAGGACATGCAGGCGGCTCTCGCGCCACGGCACGAGCTGGCCGTCCAGCCAGATCGCTCCATTGCGATCATCCATGGTTAAGGACATTGCGACATTCCCTTCCTGATGATTCCAAATGGGTCTCTTTGACATCCACAATCACAACTAAATGACCAAATAGGTCAATATTACTGACCTTGTCAATAAAACTGACGACGAGCGCTATCGGAGCCTGAAAAGGCCCGGTGCCGACGTCGCAGGACGGCCAGATCAAGTCAGGAGAGGTCAGGTCAGGAGGGGAACGAGGTCGGGATCGCCCTTTTGCATGGCCCGCCGATAGGCGTCGCGCTGGCCGATACGCTGCAGATAGGCGCGGATCGCGGGATAGGGCGCGAGATCGAACGGCAGGAAGAGCCGCATGGTCGTCAGGGTGAAGACAATCATGATGTCGGCGGTCGTGAACGTGTCGCCGGCGAGGAACGTCGCCTTGGCAAGCCGAGCCTCGAGGTGGCCGAGAGCAAGATCGAGCCGGCCCTGCATGGCGCGCAGGATCGGATTGTCCTGCGGCAGCTTCAGGCGCGCCAGGATCATGTTGCGGCCTGTTGCCGGCTGCAGCGTGCCGTTGGCGAAATGGAACCAGTAGAGGAACTGGGCGAACTCGGGATGATCGGGCGGAACGACCAGCCGCCCCTTGCCGTATCGCGCGACGATGTAGTCGACGATCGCCGCCGACTCGGCCAGCACGAGGTCACCGTCGGTGATCACCGGCGCGGCGCCCATAGGATGCAGAGCCTTATACGCAGGCGGCGCCAGGCGGGTGACGGGGTCGCGGTCGTAGACCTTGAGCTCGTAGGGAATGCCGAGTTCTTCGCAGAGCCAGACGATCCGCTCGGACTGCGACTTGCCGAGATGATGAACGATCATCGAGCCCTCACGACAGGAAAGAAAATGTCCGACGCGACCGCCGCGGCGTAACATCGCCTTCGCCGGGGTGTCAACGCAACGCGCCCGCTCTATAAAGGCGGCGTGGAATCGAGACCGCCCGCCAATCCCCTGTTCCTGCGCGACGAAGAGCTGCGCCAGGGCATCGAACTCATGTTCTATGCCTATCGCGACTTCACCTTCGAATCCGACCAACAGCTCAAGCGCTATCAGCTCGGCCGGGCGCATCACCGTGCGCTCTATTTCATCGGTCGCCATCCCGGCCGCACCGTCGGCCATCTCCTGTCGATCCTGAAGGTGACCAAGCAGTCGATCAGCCGGGTGCTGAAGGATCTGATCAGCCAGGGCTATGTCGAACAGAAGAGCGGCGCGCGCGACCGACGCGAACGGCTGCTGTGGCTCACCGAGCGCGGTCAGACTCTCGAACGCGATCTCACCGACCGGCAGAGCCAGCGCTTTGCCCGCGCCTACCGCGAGACCGGCGCCGAGTCGGTCGAGGGCTTCCGCAAGGTCCTGCTCGGCCTGCTCGATCCGGCGGAGCGTGCCGTGGTCGACAAGCGGGTGCGCGGCGGCGGGCGCTGATCCCCATGGATGCCTCGGCCGACAAGCCGCATATCCTGGTCGTCGACGACGACACGCGCCTGCGCGAGCTCTTGAAGTCGTTCCTGTCGCGCAACGACTTTCGCGTCTCGACCGCCGCCAGCGCGGCCGAAGCGCGCCAGCGGCTGGGATCGTTCGACTTCGACCTGATCGTGCTCGACGTGATGATGCCGGGCGAGACCGGCCTCGCCTTCGCCGCCGAGCTGCGGCGCACCGACGACGTGCCGATCCTGATGCTGACGGCGATGGTCGACACCAAGGATCGCATCGCCGGCCTGGAGACCGGCGTCGACGACTATCTCGGCAAGCCCTTCGAGCCGCGCGAGCTGCTGCTGCGCATCCAGAGCGTCCTGCGCCGCGGCCGGCCGGCAGCTGTGGTGGCCACGCCGGAGGGAGAGCTGCACCAGGTCCCGTTCGGCCCCTACCAGTTCGATCTCGACCTGGGTGAGCTCACCCAGAAAGGCAAGCGCATCCCGCTGACCGATGCGGAGATCGCCCTGATGCGCGCCTTCACCAGCCGCATGGGCGAGGTCCTGAGCCGCGAGACGCTGTGCAAGACCGTCGGCAGCGGCGTCAACGAGCGCGCGATCGACGTGCAGGTGACTCGCCTCCGACGCAAGATCGAACCCGATCCGTCCTTTCCGCGCTATCTGCGCACTGTCCGCGGCCAGGGCTACCGGCTGGTCGACGCATGAGCTGGAACGCTGCGCGCGATCTCTTCGAGAGGATCGCGCAATGGTCCGACAGACATTCGCCGCAGACCCTGTTCGCGCGCGCGCTCATCATCATCGTGGTGCCGATGCTGCTGCTGCAGGCGCTGTCGGCCTGGTGGTTCTACAGCCAGCGCGGCGACAACGTGACCAACCGGCTGGCCATCCTGCTGGTGCGCGACATCCGCCTGCTGATCTCGCTGCGCTCCGACTTTCCCGACGACCCGCATCGCGACTGGATCCTGCGCCGTTCGGCCCAGGACCTGCTGCTGTTCGTCAGCTTCCGCAAGGGCATCGTGCGGCCGTTCAAGCAGCCCGAATATTTCGACATCGTGGCGCGCGAAGTGCAGGGCGCGCTCGAGGCCGACATCAAGCGGCCATTCTTCCTCGACAACAATATCGGCGGCGGCCAGCTCCTGATCGAGATCCAGCTCTCCGACGGCGACGTCATGGACATCCTGGTGCCGCATGTCCGCCTCACCTTCGGATCGAGCTTCGCCTATGTCGTGGCCCAGCTCGGCCTCGCCCTCGTCCTGTTCGGCCTCGCCATCTGGTTCATGCGCCGCGAGCTGGTGCCGATCGAGCATCTCGGCGTCGCCGCCGATGCCCTGGGCAAGGGCCGCGACGTGCCCGATCTCGCCTTCTCCGGGGGCACCCGCGAAGTCCGCAACGCCGCAACCGCCTTCCACACCATGCGGATCCGCCTGCGCCGCTCGATCCAGCAGCGTACCGAGATGCTGGCGGGCGTCAGCCACGACCTGCGCACGCCCCTCACCCGCATGAAGCTGTCGCTGGCATTGCTGCCCGAGTCGCCCGAGACCAAGGAGCTGAACGACGACGTGCGCGACATGGAGCGCATGATCGAAGGCTACCTCGCCTTTGCCCGCGGCGAGGGTGACGAGGATCCGGTGATGACCGACCTCTCGGAGATCCTGGAAGATGTTGCAGCCGGCGCGCGGCGCGACAACGCCGATCTCGATCTCCAGTGGCAGGGCGACATGAATGTCGAGCTGCGGCCACTCGCCATCAAGCGCTGCCTGACCAATCTCGTCTCCAATGCCATGCGCTACGCGCAGCACGTGAAGCTGGAGGCGGTGCGCGGCCGCACCTCGGTCGAGATCATGGTCGACGACGACGGTCCGGGCATTCCGATCGACAAGTTCGAGGACGTCTTTCGCCCCTTCTTTCGCCTGGACGAGTCGCGCAACGTCGACACCGGCGGGGTCGGCCTCGGCCTCACCATCGCCCGCGACATCGCGCGCAGCCATGGCGGCGACGTGGCGCTGTCGTCCTCGCCGATGGGCGGATTGCGCGTGACCGTGCGAATTCCGCTATGAGCGGGCCGGCGGACCTGCCGCTGGCTTGTCGGCCAGCCCCCTATGCTACAGTGACGTAAATATCCGAGAGAACGATGTCCAAGACCAAAGCGCTTCAGTTCGTCCATCATCCGCATCCCAGCCCGCTGGCCGCCGACAAGCGCGCCGAGCTGCTGAAGAATCCGGGCTTCGGCCGGGTCTTTTCCGACCATATGGCGACCGTCCGCTACAGCGACGCCGAGGGCTGGCACGATGCCCGGATCGAGCCGCGCGCGCCGATCCCGATGGATCCGGCGGCCGCGGTGCTGCACTACGCGCAGGAGATCTTCGAAGGGCTCAAGGCCTACCGGACCGAGGGCGGCGGCGCGACCCTGTTCCGGCCCGACGAGAACGCCCGCCGCTTCCAGCAGTCGGCCGAGCGTCTGGCCATGCCGATCCTGCCGGAGAAGGTGTTCCTCGACGCCGTCGACCAGCTGGTCAGCATCGACCGCGCCTGGATCCCCGACGGCGACGGCAGCCTCTATATTCGCCCCTTCATGTTCGCCAACGAGATCTTCCTCGGCGTGAAGCCCTCGTCGGACTATCTCTTCATCGTCATCGCCTCGTCGGTCGGCGCCTACTTCAAGACCAGCGCCCCGGCCGTGTCCGTCTGGGTCTCGCAGGAATACACGCGCGCCGCACCGGGCGGCACGGGCGCCGCCAAGTGCGGCGGCAACTATGCCGCGAGCCTGCTCGCCCAGGCCGAAGCGACCCGTCACGGCTGCGACCAGGTCGTGTTCCTCGACGCCGTCGAGAAGCGCTGGGTGGAAGAGCTCGGCGGCATGAACGTCTTCTTCGTGTTCGACGACGGTTCGATGGTCACCCCGCCCCTCGGAGGCACCATCCTGCCAGGCATCACCCGCTCCTCGCTGATCCGGCTCGCCAAGGACAAGGGCATCACCGTGCGCGAAGAGCCCTACTCGATCCAGCAATGGAAGACCGATGCGGCCAGCGGCCGTCTGCGCGAAGCCTTTGCCTGCGGCACGGCCGCGGTGGTGACGCCGATCGGCACGGTGCGCGCGCCCGACGGCGAGTTCACCATCGGCAACGGCGGCTCGGGTGCACGCACGGAAGAGCTGAAGGCCTCGCTGGTCAACATCCAGCGCTGCCGCGCCGCCGACCCCTACGGCTGGATCCACAAGGTCTTCTGAAAGTCCTGCACTGGCCTTCCCACCAGGGCTGCCCCATGATCGCGGGACAGGGGACCTCGCACCATGCGTCGTTCGGACAAGGGCCGCGGGCCAACTTCGGCCTCCAGACTGCTGCAAAGCTGGGCGACCAGGGATCGGCACAAGCTGTCGATGCTGCCGAAGCGCAAGCCGCTTCAGGCTGCCCAGATTCAAGGCGATGAAGCTGTTGAAGCCATCTGCGCCGTAATCCGCCGCATCCCTTTGGGCTGGGTTGCGACCTATGGCCAGGTCGCCGCGATGGCGGGCATGCCGAGGCGCGCTCGCCTTGTCGGCCGTGTGCTTCAGCGCCTTGACCCAGGAACCAAGATCCCGTGGCATCGTGTCGTCAACGCCAAGGGCGAGGTGTCCTTCAGCCTGTCCCGCAATGGCGGCGACATCCTCCAGCGGCGCCTGCTGGAGAAGGAAGGCCTCAGATTTGACGCCAGAAACCGTTTGGACCTGGAGCGATGCCGCTGGCTCGATTAGGGCGTCGAGCCTCCGGCTGCAGTCAGTGCAAGGCTCGAGGCCCTAGAATAGCTTCCCGCCGTTGGGCACGACCTGATCCGGCGCAAAGAGCACCACGCCGCCATTGCCGTCGGGGAAGCCCAAGGTCAGAACCTCGGACATGAACTTGCCGATCTGACGCGGCGGAAAATTGACCACGGCCGCGACCTGGCGGCCGATCAGGCATTGCGGCGTGTAGTGCGCCGTGAGCTGCGCCGAGGATTTCTTCGTGCCGATCTCGGGACCGAAATCGATCACCAGCCGGTAGGCCGGCTTGCGGGCGCCCTCGAGCAGGGCGGCCTCCAGGATGGTGCCGACGCGGATGTCGACCTTCTCGAAGTCTTGGTAGGCGATCTGGGTCATGGTGGCGGAACCCTACTGTGGCCCGACCAAAAGAAAAGGGCCGCTGATGCGGCCCCTATAAAAGAAAGGGCCGCTGGTGCGGCCCTTCCCTCGATCGATCGGCTGGCGGCCGACGAACCTTACTTCTTGGCGATCGCCGTCTTGACCTCTTCGGTCAGCTCGGCAACGCGCTCGCTCAGCGCCTTCAGCGCGTCGGTGTGGCCCTTGCTGTAGAGGTCGGCCAGCTCCTTGGAGTTGGCAACAGCCGACTCATAGGTCTTCTTCACGAAGTCGATCTGCTTGGCGGCCTTCTCCTCGACGGTGGCGGCGGCCAGCACTTCGCTGCCGTGCTTGGAGAAGTCTTCCAGCGCGGTGCGGAGCATGTCGCCCTGGCGCTGCGCGATCGCCTTCATCGACTCGACGGCGGCCGTGTTGACCGAGGTCAGCGTGGCGAAGTTCTTACGGGCGGTCTCGACGACGGTCTCGACGTTCACGACCGGCAGCTTGAACTCGCTGGAGAACTTGCTGAAGTCGAAGTCGGTGAACGGGTTCTTGAAAGCACCATTGGCGTACATGAGAAGTCTCCTGGCAGGGCAAAACGACGGAAAGTCCGGGTGCCCCGCCCCGATTGCTGCGGTGCACAATGGAGGCTAATCTAGGGATGCGGCGCAGCGAGTCAAGGGTCGATTTTGTGCAGCGCACAAAATCTTCACGCCGCGGGCGAAACAGGAGACTCCGTAGCATTCCGAGGTTTCGGACTTCTTGTATATTTATCAAAGAGTTGTGACCATCTTTCGGCAGTCTTGAGACGGCTGTCGAGGGCCGCCATCGTCTTCGACAGATCCCCTGTCTCGTCGCCGTCGAAGACGCGGGATACGGCATGGTGGATGGCCAGCAACCCGTTCTGCCGCATTGCACCAGCGAGACCGTCGCTGGGGATCGACGCTGCCTCCAGCATCGCCGCCATCGAACGGCGCACCGCCGGCGCCACCGCAAGCGCCAGCAGCGGATCGCGCCGTGCGGCCTGGCGCAGGGCCTGCCAAGATTCCCGATGCGACTTCAGGGAATCGTAGCGGCGCATCATCACCTCGAACAGGCGATCGCGCGCCGTCTCCTCCGCGTCGACGGTGGTCGGTGTCCCGGCCAGCACCTCGCCATCGACGCGCTTCAGGAACGCGGTGACCAGCGAGGCCTTGTCGGGATGCAGTCGATAGAGTTCGGCGAACCCCAGCCCAGTCGCCTGGGCGACATCGCGCAGGGCGACGCCGGCGAACCCCTTTTCGGCCACCAACCTCAGAAAAGCATCCAACGCGCGATCGGCCGGCGCTCGATCGGAGGGCGCGGCACCGCCTGTCCCTTCGCTCATCGGGCCTTCGCTCCCGCCTTCGCTCCCTGGGCCTTCGCTCATCCCGCAAGTTCCTTCGAGCGGCGCGACGCGGCGGCCAGCGCCTTGTCGAACACCGGCTGGATGCCATCGTCGGCCATCAGCACCTTCAATGCCTCCGCGGTCGTGCCACCGGGGCTGGTGACATTGACGCGCAACTGGGCTGCAGGTTCCTTCGACTGCCGCAGCAATTCACCGCTGCCGACGACCGTGGCGCGCGCCAGCTGCATGGCCATGTCGGGCGCGAGGCCGAGCTTTGCCCCGGCCGCGGCCATCGCCTCGACCAGGAGGAAGACATAGGCCGGCCCGCTGCCCGACAGTGCCGTCACCGGATCCATCAAGGCCTCGTCGTCGACCCACAGGACGCCACCCACCGCTTCGAGCAGTTCGTGGCAGCGTTTCCTCTCGGCCGCCGAAACGCCGGGCGCCGCCGTGGCGACGGTGATGCCCTGGCGCACCGCCGCCGGGGTGTTGGGCATGGAGCGCACGACCTTGGCGGCGGCGCCGAGGTGGCCCGCGAAGTAGCGCAGCGTCTTGCCGGCCGCGATCGACAGGAAGACCGATCCCTGCTCGGCGAAGCGCGCGAGATCGGTCAGGGTTGCGTCCATCGATTGCGGCTTCACTGCCAGCACGATCACTTCCGGCGCCTCGGCGATCTCGCTCGACGAGGTCACGAGGCGCAGGCCGGCCTGCTTGGGCCGGATCGCCTCGACCGGTTCGGCCACGACGACATCGGACGGCGCAAGACCGCGCGCCAGCCAGCCGTCCAGCATGGCGCCCCCCATCTTGCCGCATCCGACCAGCAGCAACTTGCCCATCTTCACCGTCCCCCGTTGTCCCCGTTCATCGTTGCCTGTTCATCGTCCTTTGAACTTGGCGGCCCGCTTCTCGCGGAAAGCGGCGGCGCCTTCCTTGCGATCCTCGGAGTTGGCGATCTGCTCGAGCTTGTAACGCTCCGGCACGAAGATCTCGGCGGGGCCGCGCGGCAGGGTCTGGTTGGCGAAGTCGCGCAGGGTGCGGATGACCAGTGGCGCGGAGTCGGCGATCACCTTGGCCATGCGCCGTGCCTCCTTGCGCTCCTCGCCGAGCGGCACGACGCGGTTCACGAAGCCCACGTCGTAGGCGCGCTTGACCGAGACTTCCTCGCCCAGCAGCAGCAGCTCCATGGCGAGCTTGTGCGGCATGCGCGAGACGATGCCCGGCATCAGGCCTCCGAATACGCCGACCTTGGCTTCCGGGTACATGAACTTGGTGGTGTCGGCCGACACCATGAGATCGCAGGTCATCACCATGCAGATCGCGCCACCGATCACCCAGCCCTGGGTGGCGGCGATCACCGGCTTGGTGAGATGGTGGCTGACATGGGGTACGGCCTTCCACATGGCGGCCGGCGGCTCCTTGAGATCGGCGCCGACGCAGAAGGCCGGGCCCTCGGCCTGCAGGATGGCGACATGGTCGCCTCCGGCCTCAAAGGCGCGGTAGGCATCGTAGAGCTGGTCACACAGCGCCTGCGACAAGGCATTGCGCTTGTCCGCCCGCGTCATGGTGATAGTGGTGATACCTTCGCTCGATTCGACTTTTACCAAACTCACGGCGTCCTCCGGTCCTTCTTGCACCGAATGCTACCAGCCGCCCATACTTGCCGCATCAGGAGACACGTCATGCAAACCCGCAATCCCTTCATCGACGACCTTACCAAGGTGGCGAGCGGTGCCATGGGGGCGCTGACCGGCATGAAGGACGAGGTCGAGGCCCGCGTGCGCGATCAGATCGCCAAGATCCTGGACGGCATGGACATTCCGCGGCGCGACGAGTTCGACGCCGTCAAAGCCATGGCCGCCAAGGCGCGCGAGGAGAACGAGGAGCTCAAGAAGCAGATCGCCGAGCTGCAGTCGAAGCTGGAGGGTCGTTGACGCCCGACATCGAGCTGCTCGAGGTCGACGCCCGAACGCTCTTTCTTCTCTCGCACGATGAACGCATCGATCGCGAAAACGATCCCGATCGGTCGCCGGGTCCGGCTTTCTGGATGGCCGGCTGCGGCTCGGGCAATGTCCTTCGTCTGCGCACCGACATTGCCGACGAAATAGCGGCCAAGATCGAAACGCTGGCCGAGTCCGAACCGCCGCTTGCCGGCGTCGAGAGCCGCCCGCAGCATCTCGACCGATATCTCGACATGCTGGGTGACGGTGTCGCGCCGATGCAGGCGACGCAGGAATTGATCTACGAACTGCCGCACGTGCTGGCTTGCAAAGGCGGCGCAACGCTGATCGCCAGCGACAGTCCAGAGGGCCAAGACCTTGTGCAGGCCCTGTCCAGACGCGGCATGCCCGAGGGACTATCCTCCCTCGGCTTCCGGCAGATCGAGGATCTCTGGCCGCCGTGGTGTGCCGCCATGGTCGACGGCGAGATCGCCTCGCTTGCTTTTACCACGCGACTATCGGCTGTCGGCGCAGAGCTCGGCCTGGCGACGGCGAAAAGCTTCAGAGGCCGCGGCCTTGCCGCCGCCGCGACCGCCGGCTGGACGGGCCTGCCGGTGCTGCACTCACGCGCCTTGTTCTACAGCACCAGCCGGACGAACCTTTCTTCGCAGCGCGTCGTCGCGCGTCTCGGTCTGCGCTTTATCGGAACGAGCTTCCGAATTGCGCCTCTGGCACCTGGTGCCGAACCGCCCTAGCATCACTGCAGGGAGGCAGCGAATATGCGCGTCGGAGTCGAGGTCGGAGGAACCTTCACTGACCTGGTTGCCGTCGAAGGCGGCAGGGTCGTCGTCACCAAGGTGCCGAGCACGCCGAAATCGCCTGACATCGGCGCCTTCGCTGCGCTGACCGCCTCGGGTATCGATCTGGCGGGGATCGAGGATCTCGGCCACGGCTCGACTGTCGCCACCAATGCCGTGCTGGAACGCAAAGGAGCGGCGGTCGCCTTCGTCGCGACGGCGGGATTTCGCGACCTACTGTTCATGCAGCGCCATGACCGGCGCAACATCTACGACCTTTTCTATGCCAAACCGGCCCCGCCGGTGCGCCGCAAGGATTGCTTCGAGGCGGCCGAGCGCCTGCGCGCCGACGGCTCGGTCGAGACACCGCTCGACACCGCGAAGGTCGCCGCCGAGTTGATCCCCGCCTTGAAGGAGGGCGGCTATCGCGCCGTGGCGATCTGCCTGCTGAACGCTTACGCCAATCCCGCGCATGAGAAAGAGCTCGCGTCGATGATCTCGGCCGTGCTGCCCGGCGTGCTGGTGACCTGCAGCCATCAGGTGGCGCGGGAATTCCGCGAGTTCGAGCGTGCCTCCACGACCTTGCTCTCGGCCTACGTCCAGCCGGTGATCGACGGCTATCTGCATCGCTTCGAGAACAAGCTGTCGGAGTCGGGCTTCAAGGGTCGCTTCACGGTGATGCAGTCCAATGGCGGCCGGCTGCCCGCCGACGCGATGCGCCAGAGCGCCATCACCGCGCTCTATTCCGGCCCGGCTGCCGGCGTGGTCGGCGCCACGCGACAGGCGGCGAGGTCCGGCTTCAAGGATCTCATCACCTTCGACATGGGCGGCACCTCGACCGATGTCTGCCTGGTGCAGGACGGCCGTCCCTCGCTCGCTTCGGAGACCGAGATCGACGGCCTGCCGATCCGCACGCCGGTGCTCGACATCGTCTCGGTCGGCGCGGGCGGTGGCTCGATCGCCTGGGTCGACGACGGCGGCATGCTGCGCGCCGGGCCGCAGAGCGCCGGCGCCGATCCCGGCCCGGCCTGCTACGGCCGCGGCGGCAGCGAACCGACCACGACCGACGCCCATGTCGTGATCGGCACCATCCGTCCTGCCGCCTTCCTCGGCGGACGCATGACGCTCGACAGCGACGCCGCCCACCACGCCTTCGCAACCGTCGCCACACGCTTTAGCCTCAGCGTCGAACAGGCCGCCTCCTCGGCCTTGCAGCTCGCCGACGCCAATATCGTGCGCGCCATCCAGCTCGTCTCGACCGAGCGCGGTCGCGATCCACGTGACTATGCGCTGGTGCCGTTCGGCGGCGCCGGCCCCCTGCATGCCGCGCGCATCGCCGAGGAGCTCGGTATCTCGACCATCGTCGTGCCGCCCAATGCCGGCGTGATCTCGGCCTACGGGCTGGTCGCCTCCGACTACACCAAGTTCGACGCCGTCACGCGCAAGATGAAGCTCGACGAGGCTGCGGCAACGGAAGCCGGCCGCATCTTCGCCGAGATGCGCCAGCGCCTTGCCGCTCAGTTCGCCGAGATGAAGCTGCCGGGCGACCTCGACTACACCCACACGCTCGACATGCGCTTCGTCGGCCAGGCTTTCGAGGTCGGCGTCGAGATCCCGGCCGAGCGTCTCGGCACGCTCGATGCCGCCTATCTCGCCGAACTGTTCGCCGATGCCCATCATCGCACCTTCATGCACGGCGCCACGCTCGACCGACCGGTCGAGATCGTGACCCTTAGGGTCGGCGCCACCCTGCCGATCGGCGGCGCGCCGCGGCTCGATCGCGAGGCGTTGGCGGCGCGCGCACCGGAGCAGGCGAAGATCTTCCACGACGAGGCCTGGCTCGACTGCGCGCGGCACACCGCCGAAGCGCTGATCGCCGGCCAGAAGATCGTGGGACCGGCGGTGATCGAGGGTCATACCGCGACGACCTGGGTGCCGCCGGGCTGGGGCGCCGAGCTCGACGCCCAAGACAACCTGATCCTGCGCAAGTCCTGAAGGCGGAGAGCGACATGAGCCAGTTGGGTCCGATCGACTATGCCGTCATCAGCCAGGCGCTGATCGCCGCCGCCCGCGAGATGGGCGTGAAGCTGATCCGCTCGGCCTACTCCACCATCCTGCGCGAAGCGCGCGACGGCTCGGCCGGCCTGATGGATCGCGACGGCAACACCGTGGCCCAGGCCGAGCTGATCCCCATGCAGCTGGGACCGATCGGCGAGACCCTGCGCGCCTGCCTCAAGCGCCATCCGGTCGACACGCTCCGGGAAGGCGACTTCCTGATCAACAACGATCCCTTCGAAGGCGGCCAGCACATCCCGGACGTCTTCATCTTCACGCCGATCTTCGTCGGCGGCCGGGTCGTGGGCTTCGGCGCGTCCGTTGCGCACCATCTCGATCTCGGCGGCGGTGCGCCCGGCCTCAACATCCACGCCTCCGACGTCTATCAGGAGGGGCTGCGCTTCCCGCCCTCGAAGTACAGTTTCGAGCGCGACTGGAACGGCGGCGCCTTCGAGCGCCTGGTCGCCGCCAATGTGCGCGTGCCCGACCTCACGATCGGCGACTTCAATGCGCAGTTCGCCGCCAACGCCATCGGCGTGATGCGGGTGAAGCAGCTCTGCGAGCGCTACGGCACCGACAAGGTCGAAGCGGCGATGAAGGAGATGCAGGACTATTCCGAGCGCCGCGTGCGGGCAGCCATCGCCCAGGCCCCCAAGGGCACCTTCTACGGTGAGGATGCGGTCGACGACGACGGTCTCAGCGACGATCCGCTGGTGGTGAAGGCCAAGGTCACCATCGCCGAGGACTCGGTGGAGATCGATTTCGAAGGCACCTGCCCGCAGGTCAAGCGCAACCTCAACTGCCCCTATTCCAGCACTCTGTCGGCGGCGCTGTCCTGCGTGAAGTCGGTGCTGACCAGCCCCGACATCCCCTACAACGAGGGCATGGCGCGACCGATCCGCATCAAGGTGCCCTACGGTTCCCTGCTGAACCCGCGGCCGCCGGCGCCGGTGCGGGCCCGCATGATCCCAGCGTATCGCGTGTTCAATGCGGTGATGAAGGCGATGGCCCAGGCGCTGCCCGACCGGGTGATCGCCACCGGCTTCGACAGCACGACAGCCTTCTGCCTCAGCCATCTCGGCGAGAAGGGCTACAGCGTCTATCTCGAGATCTTCGGCGGCGGCTACGGCGCCTCGAAGGAGACCGATGGCTGCGACGCCGTCGATTCGCCGCTCAGTAACTGCTCCAACGCGCCGGTCGAATCGCTCGACATCGACTACGACTTCTTCCGCATCGTCGGCTACGAGCTGGCGCCCGATTCCTTCGGGCTGGGTGCGCGCCGCGGCGGCGCAGGCTTCCTGCGGCGCTGCGAGATCCTGACCGACGAGGTGCAGCTCGCCATCTACTCCGACCGCTTCCGCCTGGCCCCCGAAGGCCTGCAGGGCGGCGAGCCCGGGCAGCGTGGCTATTGCCGCATCTTTCGCGCCGACGGCACGACCGAGGAACTGCGCTCCAAGGCCGCCGTCGACCTCGCCAAGGGCGACATCGTCGAGATGTTCGTGGGCGGCGGCGGCGGCTTCGGCCGCATTGCCGAACGCCCCGACGCTCTGATCGACCGCGACCTCGGCGACGGCCTGCTCACGCGCGACCCGCGGGCCGCACGCAAGCTGGCGGCGGAATAGTCAGGCGACGCCGATCGACTTCAGATAGAGCGCGCTGGCCTCGGCCGTCAGCGGCCCCGGCGTGCCGTCGCCGATCACGCGGCCGTCGACCTTGGTCACCGCGGTCACGCCGCCCAGCGTGCCCGTCACGAACGCCTCGTCGGCGGAATAGACCTGCGCCAAGGTGAAGTCGCATTCCCGCGCGACGTTGCCGGCGCCGCGCCAGGCCGCGATGACGTTGGCCTGGGTGATGCCCTTGAAGCTGTAGGCGCCGGTCGAGGTCCACAGCTCGCGCCCGCGCACGATGAAGAAGTTGGTCGAGTTGCACGACGCCACGAATCCACGCGGATCGAGCATCAGCGCCTCGTCGGCCCCGGCATGGATGGCCTGGATCAAGGCCTGGATCAGGTTGAGCCGGCTGTGCGAGTTGAGCCTGAGATCGAACGCATCGGGGCCGGTGGTGCGGAACGTCGACGTGAAGAGCGCATAGCCCCGCGCCTTCGCCGCGGGCAGCGGCGTCTTGTACTCGGCCACGATCACGACCGTGGCGGGGCCGACGACGAAGCGCGGATCCTGGTTGGGCGTCCGCTTCAGGCCGCGCGTCACCATGAGACGGAGATGCGCGCCATCCTGCATGCCGTTTCGGGCAAGCGTCTCCTCGATCGCCGCCACGACACCCTGACGGGTGAGTCCGATGTCGAGCGCGATCGACCGCGCGCCTTCGAACAGCCGGTCGAGGTGGGCTTCCAGACTGATCAGCTTGCCTTTGACCAGGCGCAACCCCTCCCATACGCCGTCGCCCAGCACAAAGCCGCTGTCGAACACCGAAACGCGCGCCTCGTTGCGCGGCACGAAGTCACCGTTGACGTAGACCAGCACCTGGTCGTTGCGAGGATCGGGCAGATAGCCCTGGGCACTGGCGCCCTCATTCGTCGTCATTCGTCCCATCCTTAGAGGCTGAATTCCTTGTGGCGCGCCAGGAAAGCGCGGGTGCGTTCCTGCCGGGGATGCTTGAGGACCTCGTCGGGCGTGCCCGATTCGTGGATCGCGCCATCGGCCAGGAAGATCACACGCGTCGCCACGTGATAGGCGAAACCCAGCTCGTGCGTGACGAGCAGCATGGTCCGGCCCTCGTCGGCCAAGGAACGGATGACGCCGAGCACCTCGCCCACCAGCTCGGGATCGAGCGCCGACGTGGGCTCGTCGAACAGCAGCATCTCGGGATCCATGGCGAGTGCCCGGGCAATGGCGACCCTCTGCTTTTGTCCGCCCGACAGATGTGCCGGGTACTGTGCGGCCTTGTCGGCGAGTCCGACCCGCGCTAGCTCGCGCTCCGCCCGAGCGCGGGCGTCGGCCTTGGAAAGGCGACGCACCGTGCGCAGCCCCTCCATGACATTGCCGACCGCCGTCATGTGCGGAAAGAGATTGAACTGCTGGAACACCATGCCGACGCGTTGGCGCACGCCGGTCAGCTCCGCCTCGCGATAGGTACGCTCGCCCGGACGGCGCTCGCTGCCGAGCAGCCGGCCGTCGAGCTCGATCCGGCCGGCGCTCGGCATTTCCATGAAATTGAGACAGCGCAGGAAGGTGCTCTTGCCCGACCCCGAGGCCCCCAAGATGGCGACGCGCTCGCCGCGCCGCACCTCGAGGTCGATGCCGCGCAAGACCTCGTTGGCGCCGAAGCTCTTGATGAGGCCGGTAACCCGCAGGAGAACGTCGCTGCTCATGCGGTCACTCGTCCCGGCGCAGGCGCCGCTCGAGCAGGTAGCTCAGCTGCACCAACGGCCACAAACAGATGAAGAAGATCACCGCGATGGCCGTATAGGCCTCGATCGGGTTGAAGTTCAGCGAGGCGATCAGCTTGCCCTGCTGCAGCAGCTCGACATAGGCGACGGCGGAGGCGAGCGTCGTCATCTTGAAGATCTCGATCGCGCGGTTGGTGAGCGCGGGCAGCATGCGCTTGATCGCCTGTGGCAGGACGATGCGGCGCATGACCTGCCCCCAGCGCATGCCCAGCGCACGGGCGCCGTCCCACTGCCCGGGCTCGATGGACTGGATGCCGCCGCGATAGATCTCGGCAGAGAAGGCCGCCGAGTTGAGCGAGATGCCGAGTGACGCGGCGGCCAGCGGACTGATCTCGAACGGCAACAGGATCGGCAGCGCAAAGTAGAACCAGAGGATCTGAACCAGCACCGGCGTGTTGCGGAAGAACTCCACGAAGGCCGTGGCGGGAAAATAGAACCAGCCGTTGCGCGAATAGCGGCCAAGCCCGACCACCAGCCCGAGGCTGAGCCCCAGCACCAGGCAGATGGCGAAGATGTGCAGCGTGCCGATGGCGCCCACCAGCAGCGCGTCGGTATTGGCCAGGACCGAGGAGAAGTCCCAACGGTGCCCCATCAGTGCACCGTCGATTCGCCGCTGACGGCCAGCCGCCGCTCGATCTGACGCGCAATCAGGCTGACGGCAAAGATCACGACGAAATAGATCAGCGCCACCACGGTGAATGTCTCCAAAGGACGGAAGGTCTTCTGGGCGATCTCGTTCGCGGCAAACAGCAGATCGGCATAGGAGATCGTGGCCACGAGCGTCGTGGTCTTCATGAGCTCGATGGCGCGCTCCATGAAGGCCGGGATCATGCGCTTGACCGCCTGAGGCAGGACGATCCGCTGCAATGTCTGGCTGCGGGTCATTCCGATCGCCCGCGCCCCTTCCCACTGACCGCGCTCGATGGAAACGATGCCGGCGCGAAACACCTCGGCGAAGAAGGCTGCGGATTGGATCGAGAAGGTTACCGCCGCCGCCATGAACGGCGTCATCTCGATGCCGACGATCAAAGGCAGGGCGAAGAAGAACCAGAAGAGCTGCACCAGCGGCGGCGTGGTCCGGAACACCTCGATGACGAAACCGGCCGGCCACGATGCCAGGCGTTGCTGCGACAGCCGCAGCAACGCCAGCACCAGGCCGAGCGCCACGCCGAACACCAGCGCGGTGCCGGTGATCTTGAGCGTGTTGAGCAGCCCCGCCACCAGCAGATCGGCATTGGCCACAACCGGCGAGAAGTCCCAGCGATACATGCCGGACGCGGCGGCCTAGTTCAGCATTTCCTTCATGACCGGCGGCACAAGTTTCGGATCGAGGCCGAAATCCGTGAGCGCCGCCTCGTACCACTTCTGCGTCTGGCCGTCGCGATAGTAGGTCGCCAGCATCTTGTCGACCCAGGCCTGGAACTCGCGGTCGCCCTTGCGCAGCGCCGCGCTCGAAGGCTGCGATTCGGCCGGCGTCGGCACGACGATCTTGCCCTTGCCGAGCCGCTGGCGCGCCGCCAGCAGCGGCGGATGGAACAGGCACACGGCATCGACGCGGCCAGACTGGAAAGCGGCAATGGCCTCGGCATTGCCGGGAAACCGCTGAATGTCGGCTTTGGGCGTGTGCGCCGTCAGCCACCTGTCCATGGTCGAGGCCTGCGGACAGGCGATGCGGACGCCGGCCTTGTTGAGGTCTTCCCACGTCTTCACCGCAAGGTCGTCGCGTGCCAGCACGGCCAGCGAATAGTAGAGAAGCGGCGACTCCGGGAAATCGACCGCCTGCTTTCGCTCCGACGTGGCGTCGAGCATGAACATGATGTCGATCTTATTGCCCTGGAGGGCGGCAATCGCATTGCCCCAGGTCACCTCGACCGGCTCGAACTTGACGCCGAGCGCGGCGGCCATCGCCTTGCCCATCTCGACGCCGACGCCGGAGGACCACGCGCCGGTCTTGGGGTCCTTGGAATACCAGGGCGGCGCCTGGGTGACGCCGACCCGCAGCGCACCGCGTTTCTTCACCTCTTCGAGCGTGCCCTCGGCACGCGCGGCGAGCGGCAAGGAGAGGAGCGAGAGGCCGGCCGCAAGACCGGCCAGCGCGGTGCGTCGATTGATCGTCATGTCATGCTTCCCTGTTTGACCACCCCAGACGAATTCGGCCCAGATGAATTCGACCCAGACGAGCCCGGCAGCGCGCGCAGGAACTTCTCCGTCTGTTCCGCGCCACGGCGCATATGTTCGGCGACCTCCCGGCGCATCGCGTCGAGATCCGTGCCCAGGGCCGCCCGGATATAGCTGTCGTGGCTGTCCCTCTTCGGTCCACGCCGACCGTGGGCACGATGATGGGCTGCCCAATAAAGCTGCAGGCGCCCCCGCAAGCCATGCCACGCCCGCTGCAGGAGCTTGTGCCCGCTCGCTTCGTAGACGAGACCGTGCAACTCAAGCTCGGTCGAAATGCTGGCGCGGTCGTCGCCGGCATCGATCGTGGCGACCAGGACCTCGTTGCGGCGTCTGAGCTCCCGGCGAAAACGATCGTCGCGGCGCTCCCAGATCTGCTCGAACGCGAAGGTTTCGAGCGCCGTGCGCAGCGAATAGATCTCGCGGACGTCCTCGACCGACAGCGCGGCCACGTGCGTGCCGGTGTACGGCACGGTGACCAACAGGCCTTCTTCAATCAGTTGCCTCATCGCCTCGCGCAGCGGGCCGCGGCTCACGTCGAAGCGCGCCGACAGGGAGGTCTCCACGAGCGGCGTGCCGGGCGCGATGTCACCCGCCAGGATCGCCGCGCGCAGGCGCTCGGCAATGTGGGCGCGCAAGGTGCTCTTGGGCACCCGTTCGATGCCCGCCACGCCGTCGCTTCCTGCCGGAACCTCCGAGAGAGCCAAGATCCTGCCCATTCAATCGATCATCGATTGTCAACAATCTGACACGGACAGCTGGCGCTCGGCAAGTCGAGGGCGCCGACGGGCGCCCTCGCTGCTGCGTCGCCTCGTTTGGGCGCTCTCAGTAAGTCTTGTAGCCCAGGAACTTGCCCGACATGGCGATCTTCACCCGGTCGCCCTTCTGGTCGGGCTGGCGTTCCATGGTCATGTCGAAGTCGATGGCGCTCATGATGCCATCGCCGAACTCCTCCTGGATCAGCTCCTTCCAGGTCGTGCCGTAGACCTGGACCAGCTCGTAGAAGCGATAGATCAGCGGGTCGGTCGGCGGCACCTGAGGAAGCGAGCCGCGATAAGGGACCTCCTGCAACAGCAGCACCTCCTCCTTGCCGAGGCCGAACAGCTTGCCCGCCTTGGTGGCCTGCTCCTTGGTCATCTTCATCTGGCCCATGCAGGCGGCGGTGACGATGATCTTGGAGGCGCCGCCGATCTTCTTGGCGATCTCCTCCCAGGTGAGTTCCTTGAGACGCTTGGCCGAGAGGATCTTCTCGGTGACTTCTGCCCGCTTCATTGTCTTCTCCCGTGTCGATTGCCAGTGTCAGTTGATCGTCGGTGAAAGTTGACTATTGCGCGTGTCGCAACGGCACGATTTCGGCCGGCGGATTGACCGCCGACAATCCCGGCTTCACGACCTTCAGCCGCCGCGGGTCGTAGGCCGTGCCCTCGATCTCCTGCTCGAACGCACGACTGCGGTTCACCAGGAACTCAACGAGATGATTGCGGATCGCGTAGTATTGCGGATGCCGGTGAAGATCGTTCCGGTGCCGCTCGCCGCGCGGCATGGTGTTGACTACGATCTCGGCGATCTTGGCGCCGGGCCCATTGGTCATCAGCACGATCTTGTCGGCCAGCAGGATCGCCTCGTCGACATCGTGCGTGATCATGAACACGGTCTGCTGCGTGTCTGCACAGATGCGCAGCACTTCGTCCTGCAGCATGCCGCGGGTCAGAGCATCGAGCGCACTGAACGGTTCGTCCATCAGCAGCATCTTGGGCTGGATCGACAAGGCCCGGGCGATGCCGACGCGCTGCTTCATGCCGCCCGAGAGCTGGGCCGGCCGCTTGTTCTCCGCGCCCTTCAGCCCGACCAGCTCGATGAAGCGGCGGGCGTGCTCCTGCACCTTGGCGCGGTCCCACGACGGCCAGCGCGACGACACGGCGAAGGCGATGTTGCCCATCACCGTCAGCCAGGGCAGCAGCGCATGGCCCTGGAAGATCACGGCGCGGTCGAGACTCGGCCCGTCGATCTCGCGATTGTCGACGATGACGGCGCCCTCGCTCGGGCTGTCGAGCCCGGCCAGCACGTTCAGGATCGTGGTCTTGCCGCAGCCGGAATGGCCGATCAGGCAGCAGAACTCGCCCTTGTCGATGCCGAACCAGATGTTCTCGAACACCGCGGGCTGGCCCGTGCTGCCGAAGCGGCGCGCCAGGCCCTCGACGCTGATCAGAGGTCGGTGGTCCATGGGGGTCACTCCGGATAGGTGACGAGCCGGGTGATGCGCGCCAGCCCCTGGTCGAGAGCGAGCCCTACCAGGCCGATCAACAGGATCGCCGTCACGATGTTGGCGATCGAGAGGTTGTTCCACTCGTTCCAGACGAAGTAGCCGATGCCCGTTCCGCCCACGAGCATCTCGGCGGCCACGATCACCAGCCAGGCGATGCCGATGGAGATCCTCATGCCGGTCATGATGGTGGGCGCGGCCGCCGGCAGGATCACCTTGAAGGCAGTGCGGAACGGCCCGACCTCCAGGGTGCGCGCCACGTTCAGCCACTCCTTGCGCACGGTCGCGACGCCGAAGGCCGTGTTGATCAGCATCGGCCAGACCGAGCAGATGAAGATCACGAAGATCGAGGAGATCGCCGAGTCCTTGATCGTGTAGAGGGCGAGCGGCATCCAGGCGAGCGGCGACACCGGCTTCAGGATCTGGATGAAGGGATCGAGCGCGCGATAGACGAGCGGCGACATGCCGATCAGGAAGCCGAGCGGCACGGCAGCGAGCGCCGCCAGGCCGAAGCCCAGGAGCACGCGGCCCAGCGAATAGGCGAGCTGAATGCCGATGCCCTTGTCGTTGCTGCCGCGGACGTAGAATGGATCGGAGAGATGCCCCCAGATCGTGGCGCCAATGTCGGCCGGTGTCGGCAGGGCAGCCTTGCTGCCGGTGGCGGCGGCATTGCCGACCAGCTTGGCATATTCGGGATCGACGGCGGGGCCGCTGGCGGCGGTCGGCATGGTCGCGATCTGCCAGAGCCCCAGGATCGCCGCGAGAATCAGCAGCGACAGCAGCCCGGCCCTGAGGCCGAGCGAGTTCTTCAGGATCGCCATGCGCTCAGCTCCGCCGGATGGCGAAGCTCGCGACATAGTCGTCGGGCTTGGCAACGTCGAACGGCTTGCCCATCACCATGATCGTCTTCTTCGACGGATCCGGCGGCGTGAGCCCCATCTCCTTCATCATCGCCGCCGTGTCGGTGGCGAGATAGACCTCGGAAGCGACCTTGGCGTAGTCGATGTCGGCCTTGAGCTGCCCCCAGCGTTTCATCTGGGTCATGATCCAGACGGCGAACTGGTTCCAGGGGAAGGGATCGAAATCGATGCGGTTCGGATCCTTCTTCACGCCGCCCAGCCCGTCGGCATAAGTGCCGGTGAGAATCTGCTCCAGCACCGTCTCCGGCTGGTTCAGATAGTTCGCTGGCGCGATCGCCTTGGCGATCTCCTTGCGGTTCTCCGGCTTGTGCGCATAGGCCGTCGCATCGATGATCGACTTCAGCAGCGCCCGATAGGTGTTGGGATTCTGGGTGGCGAACTCCTTGCTGACCGTGAAGGCGCAGCAGGGATGGCCGTCCCACAGTTCCTTGGTCAGCAGATGAATGAAGCCGATCCCGTCATAGACCGCGCGCTGGTTGAACGGATCGGGACCGAGATAGCCGTCGATATTGTCGGCCCGCAGGTTGGCGACCATCTCCGGCGGCGGCACCGAGCGGATCGAAATGTCCTTGTCGGGATCAAGCCCGTGCTCGGCCACGTAGTAGCGCAGCAGATAATTGTGCATGGAGTAGTCGAACGGGACGGCGAAGCGGAAGCCCTTCCAGTCCTTGGGATTGCGCTTGTCCTTGTGCTTCATGGCCAAGGTGATCGCCTGGCCGTTGATGTTCTCAATCGCCGGCATGGTCCAGGGCACCGAGGTCGAACCGACGCCCAGCGAGATGGCGAGCGGCATCGGCGAGAGCATGTGTGCGGCGTCGTATTCGCGGGCCAGGGCCTTGTCGCGGATCACCGCCCAGCCCGCCGTCTTCACCACTTCGACGTCGAGCCCCTGTTTGGAATAGAAGCCCATCGGATGGGCCATGATGATGGGCGTGGCGCAGGTGATCGGGATGAAGCCGATCTTGAGGGCCTTCTTCTCGGGCGCGCCGCCCTGGGCAAAGGCTTCGCGGGCAAGGCCGAGCGGCAGGACCGACGAAATGGCCGCCATCGCCGTCGCCCGACCGACCGTCTTGAGGAAGAGGCGCCGCTGGGCATCGACCGGGAAGACCGCCCGCAGGACCGCGGCATCGACGACGCGGCTCCAGCGGGCCTCCTCGCCCCTGACCTCCGGCGAGCCGGGCTGCGCCGCCGCGGTCAGCCGCGCGTGATCGGCCTCGGCGTGACGGCCGCCGCAACTGCATCGCCTGCCGAGAAAAGTCTTGGGGTCGAACGGATCCTTGAACATCGACGGCCTCCCACTGGCTCGCTTCGTGCCGGCACCCTGCAGGGCGCCAACACCCCTTGGGACCGCTGAAGGCAAGGCCCGTGCCAAGCGCCATCGGGTGTGCAAAAACGATAGGCAGTCCGCAGGTCGGAGTCTGATCTGCTCAAAATTCAGGCGGAAAAGTTCGATTCGTTCCGCGGAATTTCGGGACTCGAATCTTAACGCTGGGGATTAAATTCATGGAATCCCTGACTCTTTTCCCCGTTTCGGCCTGGATTTCTTATTGCGTCGCGACTCACGCTTGTGGCACGCTACCTCTGCTAGTGGGTTGTTGGGTGCCCACCACGATATGTCGGCCACCCGCCTCAAAGATGGCTCATCCGGAGCCGCACGGCGGAATGGTTGGGGAGCGGTCGATGGCGTTAACGCGACAAGAGCGGGCTAGACGGAAAGCCGACCTCAATCCGCTGGAAATGATCGAACAAGTCGTCGCTGCCAACGATTGGCCGTTCGATCGCACGTCCGATCGAGAGATCGCCGTCGAGGTTGCCGGCCGCTGGTGCGACTATCGCATGTTCTTCAGCTGGCGGGACGACGTCGAAGCGCTGCATTTCACCTGCGCCTACGATGTCCGCATCCCGGCCGAACGTCACACCGACATCCATGTCCTGCTGGCGCTGATCAACGAGAAGATGTGGCTGGGGCACTTCGATCTCTGGACCGAAGAAGGCCTGCCGATGTTCCGTCATGCCATCCCGCTGCGCGGGACCACCGGCTTGATGGCCGAACAGCTGAACGATCTCGTCGAGGTGGCCATCACCGAGAGCGAGCGTTTCTACCCTGCCTTTCAATATGTCGTCTGGGCCGGCAAGTCGCCGGCCGACGCCTTGACCGCCTCCATCCTGGAAACGGTCGGCGAAGCCTGAACAAGAAGGACCTCCGACGCCCCCTCGTACAATAAGACCAAGAAGTCTATTCGTTCGGAAAGTCCCAGCGGCGCCGGTTCACCAGAACCGGCGCCGTGATCATTTCGAGGGCGAGGTTCGCCCGCTATAAGGGGCGCCCTCATGAACCCTCTCGTCATTCCCTATCCCGAGATCGACCCGGTTCTGGTCCAGCTCGGGCCCTTCGCCATCCGCTGGTACGCCCTGGCGTATATTGCAGGCCTCGTGATCGGTTGGCAGGTGATGCGCCGTGTCTGCGAGCAGCCGCCCAAGATCCTGTCGCCGGTGAAGATCGACGACTTTCTCTTGTGGGCGGCGCTGGGCGTCATCCTGGGCGGACGTCTGGGCTACGTCCTGTTCTACAAGCCGGGCTTCTACCTCTCGCACCCGCTGGCCGCCCTCACCCTCTGGGAAGGCGGCATGTCTTTCCATGGCGGCTTGCTGGGCGTCGTCGTGGCGATCCTGGCCTTTGCGATCCGCAACAAGACCGATCCCTTCATGCTGTCGGACCTGGTGTCGATCGTCACGCCGGCCGGTCTCTTCTTTGGCCGCCTCGCCAACTTCATCAACGGCGAACTGTGGGGCCGCATCAGCGACGTGCCGTGGGCCATGGTGTTCCCGCGCGGCGGGCCGCTGCCGCGCCATCCCAGCCAGCTCTACCAGGCCTTCTTCGAAGGCGTGCTGCTGACCTTGTTGGTCGTGGCGGTCTGGAAACTCACGGACGGCCGCCGCCGCCCCGGCCTGCTCACCGGCGTATTCTGCGCCGGCTATGGCGTAGCCCGCATCGTGGGCGAGGTCTTCCGTGAACCCGATGCCCATCTCGGCTTCCTGTGGGGGCCACTCACCATGGGCATGCTGCTTTCGGTGCCGGTCCTGCTGTTCGGCGGCTGGTTGATCCTGCGCGCCTACCGCAAGCCCCTGATGCCGTGACCACCCGCCGTGACGAATAGCGAGCTCGGCCATCTGATTGCGCAGCGCATTGCGCTGACCGGGCCGATCTCGCTGGCGGATTTCATGGCCGAAGCGATGGGCCATCCCCGCCTCGGCTACTACCGCAAGGCCACACCGGTGGGCGCCGCCGGCGATTTCACGACGGCGCCGGAAATCTCGCAGATGTTCGGCGAACTGGTGGGCGCCTGGCTCGCCGAACGCTGGCTGGCCATGGGGCAGCCCGCGCCGGTGCGCCTGGTCGAGCTCGGTCCCGGCCGCGGCACCTTGATGGCCGACGCGCTGCGCGCCACGCGCGGCGTGCCGGGCTTCCATGCCGCCATCGACCTGCACCTGGTCGACACCAATGAGCCGATGCGCGCCGCGCAGCGCAGCGCCCTGCAGGGCTACACGCCGTCCTGGCACGAACGTTTCGACACGGTGCCGGAAGGTCCGTTGCTTCTGGTCGCCAACGAATTCTTCGACGCCTTGCCGGTGCGGCAGTTCCATCGCACGCCGCGCGGCTGGGTGGAACGCATGGTGGGCCTCGACCAGGATGGCGGCCTGAGGCTTGCCCTGGCCCCCGGTGTGACGCCCTTCGCGCGGCTGCTCCCCGACGCCGACGCCGGGGCGGAGGCGGAGATCTGCGAGGCCGGACGCGCGCTCGCCGCTGCGATCGGCGCGCGCATCAGGCAGGCAGGCGGCTGGGCCCTGATCATCGACTACGGGGGTGAGACAGCAGGACGCGCCGCCTCGCTTCAGGCCGTGCGCAATCACCGCGGCACCGACATTCTCGAACGACCCGGCGAAACCGACCTCAGTGCCCATGTCGACTTCAGGGCACTGGCCGATGCAGCAGATGTGTCGAGCTTCGGGCCGGTCGACCAGGGCTCCTTCCTGCAGGCGCTCGGAATCCTGCAACGCGGCGAGATGCTGAAACGCCGCGCCACGCCGCAGCAGGCCCGTGCCATCGATGCGGCATCGGCTCGCTTGATCGCCCCCGACCAAATGGGCACCCTCTTCCGCGTGCTGGCCTTGGGTGAGGGCAAGAATGCTCCGCCTGCGGGCTTCGCGAACGACAGCCCCTCATCGACCCTTCGCCCGGACGCGACATGATTCTCGCCAAGACGCTTGCCGACCTCGATGGGGTGCAACACTGCTTCTTCACGCGCCAGGGCGGCGTCAGCAGTGGCCTCTATTCCTCGTTGAATTGCGGCTACGGCTCGGGCGACCAGCCGGAGAACGTGCGCGAAAACCGCCGTCGCGTGGCCGGACATTTCGCTCTCGATGAACCCGACCTGCAGACCCTGCATCAAGTTCACTCGACCGACGTTCTGACCGTCGGCGACGATCGCTGGACCTCCCCGGGAGCGCCCAAGGCCGACGGGCTCGTAACGGACCGGCCGGGCGTGGTGCTGGGCGTCCTCGCGGCCGACTGCGCCCCCGTCCTGCTGGCCGACAACGAAGCCGGCGTCGTTGGCGCCTGCCATGCCGGCTGGAAAGGTGCGCTGGGCGGCGTTGCCGACGCGACCGTCGCCGCCATGGAGAAGCTCGGCGCCCGGCGCGAGCGCATCCAGGCGGCGGTCGGTCCCTGTATCGGGCCGGCTTCCTATGAAGTGGGGCCCGAGTTTCCCGCCCCGTTCGTCGCCCAGGACAAGGACAACGCGACCTTCTTCCGTGCCGCCAAGCGCGCCGGTCACTTCATGTTCGACCTGCCGGGCTATCTCCTGCACCGCATCGCGCGGACCGGCGTTTCAGTGGCAGCGACGGGGCACGATACGCTGTCGGCGACCGACGATTTCTTCAGCTACCGCCGCAACACCCTCCAGGGCGTGCGCGACTACGGCCGCGGCCTTTCGGCGATCGCGCTCCGGAGCTGACGTGCCCTATCTCATCATCCTGGTGTTCCTGTGCCTGCTGGGGGTCGTCGCGACATGCGCCATGTTGTGACGCTGCTGTGCCTGCTGCTGCTGGCAGCCTGCGCAGCGCCTCCGAAACCCTTCCAGCACGATCCCGCACAGGACTCCTACGCCCGCCCTCGGATCGACAAGACCGAGGTGGCGATCAATCCGCCGCACAACATGCCGCCGGAAATGGGCCGACGCGTGGCCGCGACCTTGGCGATGGAGCTGCAATCCTACGGCATCGTCGCCGCAGCGGCTCCGGCCGAGGCGCCCATCCAGATCGACGGCGTCATGAGCACGCGCGACGCCGGCATGTCGATCGAGGTGCAGGTCGACTGGCGCATCGTCGGCAAACCGAAAACCGACGAGCCGGCAACCGTCAAGACGCGCGCACCGCCGGAAGACTATGCCGAACAGAGGGAGCGCCTGATCTCGCGCATGGCCCAGCAGGCCGCGCCCCGGGTCGCGACCCTGATCGGCAAGCCGCCGACCTTCATTCCGCGCGCGCCGGGCCAGGTCGCCGCCGGCGTCACCATTCCTTATGAATTCCCCAACGATCCGGCCCTTCAGACCGCAGCGGCGGCCACCGACCCTGCGACGGGAGCCCCCGTCGCACCACCGCCGGCAGCGGCGACACCGGCGGTCGCCAAGCCTGCCGAACCGCAGATCAAGGTCATGGTCGCGCCTGTGACCGGTGCGCCGTCGGACGGCAACCGCCAGCTCTATTCCGGCATGCGCCGGGCCTTGGGGTCGAGCAAGATTGTGATCGTCGATGGCGGCGGTGAAGATGTCTTCACAGTCGTCGGCTCCGTCGTGCTGACGCAGATCGACGATCGCACCGGCAAGCTCGACGTCAAATGGGTACTGAAGGACCCCGCCGGACGCAATGTCGGCGACATCGAGCAGTCGAATCCGGTGCCGATGGCCGCCGCACGCGGCTCGTGGGCCGGATTCGGCGATATCGTCGCATCGGCCGCGTCCGAAGGCGTGCTCGAGCTGCTCGAGAAGGCGCTCACGCGGCCGCGTTGACCGCGCCTGTTCTTCGATGACGCCGGTTTCAATTTCGCGAATCGGCTTGTCAGAAGGGGGTTTCAGACTGCACTGTCCGCACGGGGAGGCGCGATTCTTGCAAGCCCAGAACTTGCAACGGGTCGCACCCAAGACAGGGAGTTTGAAAAAACATGTTTGCTTTCAAGAAGTCAGCTCTGGCGCTCGTCGCCGCGGCTGGTGCGACAGCATTGCTGGCCGCTGCGCCCGCTCAAGCGCAGACGATCAAGGCCGTGATGCACTCGGATGTGAAGATCCTCGATCCGATCTGGACCACTGCCTACATCCAGCGCAACCACGGCTACATGATCTGGGACACGCTTTTCGCGGTGGACGAGAAGTTCGCCGTGAAGCCGCAGATGGTCGACAAGTACGAGGTCTCGCCCGACAAGCTGGTGTGGACCTTCACCCTGCGCGACGGCCTGGAATGGCATGACGGCAAACCCGTCACTTCCGAGGACTGCATTGCCTCGATCAAGCGCTGGGCCGTTCGCGATTCGATGGGCCAGAAGATGATGGGCTCGGTCGAAGGCATGGAAGCCGTCGACGCCAAGACCTTCAAGATCAAGTTCAAGGAGCCCTACGGCCTGGTGCTCGAATCGCTCGGCAAGCCGTCGTCGAACGTGCCGTTCATGATGCCGAAGAAGACGGCCGAAACCGACCCGATGCAGCAGATCAAGATCGAGGACGTGATCGGCTCGGGTCCGTTCATCTTCAAGGCCGACGAATGGAAGCCCGGCGAGAAGATCGTCTACGTCAAGAACGCCAAGTACAAGCCGCGCGCCGAACCCGCCTCGGGCCTGGCTGGCGGCAAGGTCGTCAAGGTCGACCGGGTCGAGTGGCTCTGGATCCCCGACGTGCAGACCCAGGTCGGTGCTCTGCAGAACGGCGAGATCGACATGATCGAATCGCCCGGCCACGACCTGCTGCCGATCCTGGCCAAGGACAAGAACATCAAGCTGACCAACAGCAATCCGCTGGGCAATCAGTACGCCTTCCGCTTCAACAGCACGGCCAAGCCCTTCGACAATCCCAAGGTCCGCCACGCCGTGTTCGTCGCCTTCGCCCAGGAGGATTTCCTCAAGGCCACGATCGGCGACGCGCAATGGTACAAGGTCTGCAAGGCGCCTTTCGTATGCGGCAGTCCGCTCGCGACCGACGTCGGCATGGCCGAGGTCCTGAACGGCAATGCGGCCAAGGCCAAGCAGATCCTGACCGAGGCCGGCTATGACGGCACGCCGATCGTGCTGATGCAGTCGACCGACCTGCAGGTTCTCACCAATCTCGCGCCCGTCGCCAAGCAGCAGATGGAGCGCGCCGGCTTCAAGGTCGACATGGTGTCGATGGACTGGCAGACGCTGGTCGCCCGCCGCGTGAAGAAGGATCCGCCGAGCCAGGGCGGCTGGCACGCCTTCCTCACCTCCTGGGTCGCCGCCGACATCCTGAATCCGGTGATGGCCGGCTTCTTCAACGCCTCGTGCGACAAGGCCATGTTCGGCTGGCCGTGCGACGCGACGATCGAGAAGTTCCGTGACCAGTTCTCCAAGGAAACCGACCCGGTCAAGCAGAAGCAGATCGTCGAAGACCTGCAGAAGTACTGGGTCGACCACCCGACCCACATCAATGTCGGCCAATGGTACTCGCCGATCGCCCACCGCACGACGCTCGAGGGCATCCTGACCGCCCCGGCGCCGGTATTCTGGAACATGACCAAGAAGTAGCGGCGGCGCGCGCGGGGTTCGCCCCGCGCGCCCATCGACGAAGGCAGGCCGGGGGGCCTGCTTTCTTCGATGGGGAGAGAGACACCCGGGAGGGGCGCTATGAAACGAGTGTTTAGGCGTACGCTCGCGGCGATGGCCGCAGGGACGATTCTCAGTGGCGTGATCGTGGCAGGTAGCGGGCCGGCAATGGCCCAGGGCAAGACTCTGAAGTTCGTGCAGAACGGCAATCTGACAATCCTGGATCCGATCTGGACCACCGCCTACGTCACGCGCAATCACGGCTATTTCATTTACGACACGCTGTTTGCGGTCGACGAAAACAATGCGGTCAAGCCGCAGATGGTCGAGAAGTACGAAGTCTCGCCCGACAAGACGGTATGGACCTTCACCCTGCGCGACGGCCTCGAATGGCACGACGGCAAGCCGGTCACCGCCGAAGACTGCATCGCCTCGATCAAGCGCTGGGGCGCGCGCGATGCGATGGGCCAGAAGCTCATGGACTTCGTAAAGGAGTTCAAGCAGGTCGATGGCAAGACCTTCCAGATGGTGCTGAAGGAGCCGTACGGCCTGGTCCTCGATTCGCTCGGCAAGCCCTCCTCGCAAGTGCCCTTCATGATGCCGAAGAAGGTCGCCGATACCGATCCGTTCAAGCAGATCGACAGTCAGATCGGCTCCGGCCCGTTCATCTACCAGAACACCGAGTCCAAGCCCGGCGAGAAGCACGTCTATATCAAGAACCCCAAGTACAAGCCGCGCAGCGAGCCGGCCTCGGGGCTGTCCGGCGGCAAGGTCGTCAAGGTCGACCGGGTCGAGATCATCGAGATGCCGGACACCCAGCAGCAGGTGAATGCCATCATCGCCGGCGAGATCGACTTGATCGAGCAGCCGCCGCACGACCTGATCCCGGTGCTGAAGAAGGACAAGGGCGTGAAGCTGGTCGACTGGAACCCGCTCGGCCATCAGTTCATCATCCGCTTCAACCATCTCGTGAAGCCCTTCGACAATCCGAAGATCCGCCAAGCGGCACTTCTCGCGATGCGACAGGAGGATTACCTCAAGGCCACCGTCGGCGAGCCGGAATTCTACAAGGTCTGCTCGGCCGCTTTCGTCTGCGGCACCCCCAATGCCTTCGATGCGCCGAACGGCCTGCTCGTGAAGCCCGACTTCGAAAAGGCCAAGGCGTTGCTCAAGGAAGCTGGCTACGACGGCACGCCGGTCGTGCTGATGCAGTCGACCACGCTGCCCGTGCTGACCAACACGGCACCGGTCACCAAGGCGCTGCTCGAGCAGGCCGGCTTCAAGGTGGACATGCAGTCGATGGACTGGCAAACGCTGGTCACGCGGCGCACCAAGAAGGAGCCTCCCTCTCAGGGCGGTTGGAACGTGTTCCATACTTTCTCGGTTGCTGCCGACATCCTGAACCCGATCTCGACCTCCTACATGGTGGCGCAGGGCGACAAGTCGTGGTTCGGTTGGCCGACCGATCCCGTGATCGAGAAGCTGCGTGACGACTATGCCAAGGAGACCGACCCCGAAAAGAACAAGGCATTGGCGAAAGCCGTCCAGGACCGTGCCCTCGAGACAGCCCAGTATGGCTGGATCGGCCAATGGTATGGCCCGGGTGTTGCTCGCGCCAACGTCACCGGCTGGCTGAAGGCACCTGTGCCAGTGATGTGGAATATCGAGAAGAAGTGACTGTTCGGCCGCCCGACGGGCGGCAGAACAGCCATCCTGAGCGCAGCGAAGGATCTTTCAGGAACAGGAAAGGTCCGTCGCTGGGCTCAGGGCGACCAATAGAGGGAAAATGCTGGATTTCATTGCCCGTCGTTTGATCGCCATCATCCCCGTTCTTGCGGTGGTGGCGATCTTTGTCTTCCTCATGCTGCGATTAACGCCAGGCGATCCCGCCGCGGTGATCGCCGGCGACAACGCCACCTCCGACCAGATCGCCGATATTCGCGCCAAGCTCGGCCTCAACGAGCCGATCTGGACGCAGTTCGCCATCTGGATCGGCGACATCCTCCAGGGCAAATTCGGCGAAAGCTATTTCTTCAAGAAGACCGTGGCCGAGCTGATCGCCCAGCGCGTCGAGCCGACCTTGGCGCTGGCGCTGTGCACCCTGGCCTTCGCGGTTTGCGTGTCGGTGCCGATCGGCGTGATGGCGGCCTATCGCCAGGGCTCGTTGTTCGATCGTGTCGTGATGGCCTTTTCGGTCCTGGGCTTCTCGGTGCCTGGTTTCGTCATCGGCTACTGCCTGATCTATGTGTTCGCCATCGAACTCGGCTGGCTGCCGGTGCAGGGCTATGTCCGCATCGGCGTGAACTTCTGGCAGTTCGCCGAACGCATGGTCCTGCCGTCGCTCACCCTGTCCGTGGGCTTCATCGCCCTGATCTCGCGCATCACCCGCGCTTCCGTCCTTGAAGTCCTCAACGAGGATTACATCCGCACGGCGCGCGCCAAGGGCCTCAGCAACCGCGTGGTGCTGATGCGCCATGCGCTGCGCAACGCGGCAGTGCCGATCCTGACCGTCATCGGTCTCGGCATCGCCATCCTGATCGGTGGCGCGGTGGTGACCGAAAGCGTGTTCGGCCTGCCTGGACTGGGCCGCCTCACGGTCGAGGCCGTGCTCAGCCGCGACTTCCCGACCATCCAGACCGTCATCCTTCTCTTCTCCGTCGTCTATGTCGTGATCAACCTGTTGATCGACATCAGCTACACCCTGTTCGACCCGAGGATCCGGTATTGAGCGCGATCACCGAAGAAGTCGTCGACTCTGCCTCGATCGCGGCAGCCTCGACCAAGCGCAAGAGCCTCTGGCTCGTTGCCATCCGCAACCCGAACGTCATCTTTGGCGGGATCATCCTGCTCGGCATGGTGCTGATCGCCCTCCTGGCGCCGTTCCTCGGCACCGTGGATCCGACCCGCATCGATCCGGCAGCACGCAACAAGAAACCCGGCACCGAGATCACCATGCGCCTCGACGACGGCACGACCGTCAAGCGTGTGGCGATCATGGGCACCGACAGCTTGGGCCGCGACGTCTACAGCCGCGTGCTCTACGGCACCCGCGTCTCGCTGGCCGTCGGCATCTCGGTGGCCCTGGTGGCCATCGCCATCGGCGTGGTCATCGGCCTGGTCTCGGGCTACGTGCGATGGGCCGACGGGATCATCATGCGCATCATGGATGGATTGATGGCGATCCCGGGCATATTGCTCGCGATCGCCCTGGTCTCGATCTGGCGCGCCGGTCTCATCACCGTGGTCTTCGCCATCGTGGTCCCCGACGTGCCACGCGTCGTACGCCTGGTGCGGTCGATCGTGCTGACGGTGCGTGAAGAGCCCTACGTCGAAGGTGCCATCTCGGTCGGCACGCCGACCTGGACGTTGATGTTCCGCCACATCCTGCCCAATACCATCGCGCCGCTGATCGTGCAGGGCACCTTCCTGGCGGCCGCGGCGATCCTGACCGAAGCGGCACTCTCCTTCCTGGGCATCGGCATCCCGCCGGAAATCCCCAGCTGGGGCAACATCATGGCCGAGGGCCGCACGCTGTTCCGCGTGTTCCCGCACAACATCCTCTATCCCGGCATCTTCCTTGCCTTGACGGTGCTGGCCATCAACATCATGGGCGACGGTCTGCGCGACACGCTCGATCCGAAGATGAGCAAGAAAGTCTGATGTCGACAGCAGCAAAGAAGCCGGTTCTCGAGGTCCGTAACCTCAGCGTCGCCCTGCCGGCGGGCGGCGACCGTGTCCATGCCGTCGAGAAGGTGAACTTCACCGTCAATCCGGGGGAGATCGTCTGCCTGGTGGGCGAATCGGGCTCGGGCAAGTCGGTCATCGCCTTCACGGTGATGGGCCTGCTTGCCAAGGCGCTGAAGCCGACCTCGGGCGAGATCCTGCTCGAAGGCGAGAACATCCTGACGGCCGACGAGACGCGGCTGCGCGAGCTGCGTTGCACGCGCATGTCGATGATCTTCCAGGAGCCGATGACCGCGCTCAATCCGGTCATGACCTGCGGCGAGCAGATCGACGAGGTGCTGCGCACGCACACCAAGCTCGACTCAGCCCAGCGCAAGGCCAAGATCATCGCCATCCTGGCGCGTGTGAAGCTGCCGGAGCCGGAGCGCATCTACGCCTCCTATCCACACCAGCTTTCGGGCGGCCAGCGCCAGCGCATCATGATCGCCATGGCGCTGGTGCTCGACCCGGTGCTGCTGATCGCCGACGAGCCCACCACGGCGCTCGACGTCACGACCCAGGCCGAGATCCTGAAGCTGATCGCCGAGCTGCAGCACGGCCAGGGCACCGGCGTGCTGTTCATCACCCACGATTTCGGCGTCGTCGCCGAGATCGCCCATCGCGTCGCGGTGCTGCGCTGGGGCGAGCTCGTCGAGATGGGGCCGACCGAGCAGATCCTGTCGAAGCCCGTCCAGGCCTACACCAAGATGCTGATCTCCTCGGTGCCGTCGATCCATCCGGCGCATCGCGGCGGCCGCAAGGACGGCGAGACCGTCCTGCGCACCGAGAAGCTCGGCAAGACCTATGCGGGCTCGGGCTTCTTCCAGAAGGCGCGCGTGGTGAAGGCGGCGGTCGATGTCGACCTCGACATCCGCCGCGGCGAAACGCTCGGCATCGTGGGCGAGTCCGGCTCAGGCAAGTCGACGGTAGCGCGCTGCATCGCCCGCCTGATCGACCCGACCGACGGCAAGGTGTTCCTGGGCGATACCGAGATCGGCAAGATTTCGGCGGGCAAGCTGCGCCCGCACCGCCGGCGCGTGCAGATCGTGTTCCAGGACCCCTATCGGTCGCTCAACCCGCGCATCACGGTCGGCGATTCGATCATCGAGGGCCCGATGAATTTCGGGCTGAGCCGCGACGAGGCGATGGCACGGGCGCGCAAGCTGATGGAGACGGTGCGCCTCGACCCCAACGCGCTCGACCGCTTCCCGCACCAGTTCTCGGGCGGCCAGCGCCAGCGCATCTGCATCGCCCGGGCGCTCGCCATGGAACCGGAGCTGCTGATCGCTGACGAGGCCGTGTCGGCGCTCGACGTGTCGGTGCAGAAGCAGGTGCTGGAGCTGCTCGACGAGATCCGCCGGCGGCTCAACCTCGCGGTGCTGTTCATCACCCACGACCTGCGCGTGGCAGCCCAGATCTGCGACAACGTCGCCGTGATGAGCCAGGGCCGCGTCGTCGAATATGGCGCGGCCGAGCAGGTCTTCGAGCACCCCAAGCACGACTACACCAAGTCGCTGTTCGCGGCCGCGCCGGGCCGCAACTGGGAATTCGGCAAGTTCGCCGCGGCCTGACGCAAGCGGCGATCGAAGAAGGCGTTTTTTCACCGCGCTTCACGGCGTCGTCGACGAGGCCGTGAAGCGGGCCGAGGCGTGGCCTACGCCAGTGCGAAGCCTTCGTAGTCGTTCCTGACCACGGTCTCGCAGGCCTGGATGTAGGCCGGCAGGCCACCGATATACGGCATGAAGACGCGCGGCTTGCCGGGGATGTTGGCGCCGACATACCAGGAGCTGCAGGTCGAGCGCAGCGTGATGTTCGACACGTCGCCGACATGGCCGACCCAGGCTTCCTGCGCCGCCGGTTCCGCCTCGATCACGTTCTTGCCCTTGGCCCGCAACGCCTCCAGGCAATCGGCGATGAAATCGACGTGCTGCTCGATCGAGGGCAGCATGTTGGTCAGCACCGAGGGGCTGCCCGGACCGGTGATCATGAAGAGGTTCGGGAAACCCACCACCGTGAGGCCGAGATAGGTCTTGGGCCCCTCGTTCCACTTCTCCTTGAGCGACACGCCGCCGCGGCCGCGGAAATCGACCTTGAGCAGGGCGCCGGTCATGGCGTCGAAGCCGGTGGCCAGCACGAGAGCGTCGAACCTGTAATCCTGTCCCTTGGCCCGCAGTCCCGTCGCCGTGATCCGCTCGATCGGCGCGTCGCTGATATCGACCAGGGTGACGTTCGGCCGGTTGAAGGTCTGCCAATAGCCGGTGTCGACGCAGAGCCGCTTGCAGCCGATGATGTTCTTCGGCACCAGCGCTTCGGCGGTTTTCGGATCCTTGACGACCTCGCGCACCTTGGTGCGGACGAAATCCGCCGCCAGCTTGTTGGAATCGTCGTTCAGCAGCAGGTCGCCGAACGAGGCCATGAAGCCCAGCCCGCCATAGTCCCAGCGCGACTGGAATTCGCGGGCGCGGTCGGCCTCCGGCGTCTCGACCGCCGATGCGGTGTTGATCGTGAAGTCGATGCCGGCGGGCTTGGTCTTGGCACGGCGGCGCATCTCGGGATAGCTCGCCTTGATCTGCCGCACATAGGTCGGATCGAGCGGCTTGTTGTGCGCCGGCACGGTGTAGTTGGCGGTACGCTGGAACACCGTGAGGTGCTTGGCCTGCTCCGCCATGATCGGGATCGACTGGATGGCCGATGACCCCGTACCGATCACGCCCACCGTCTTGCCGGTGAAATCGACACCTTCGTGCGGCCAGTTGCCGGTGTGATAGGTCGGGCCCTCGAAGTCCTCGAGGCCGGAAATCTTCGGCGTGTTGGGCGAAGAGAGGCAGCCCATGGCCGTGATGACGAAACGCGCCGCTATCTTGTCGTTCTTGTCGGTCTCGACGCGCCACAGGTTCGCTGCTTCATCGAAGGTCGCTGCGGTTACGCGGGTCTCGAACTGCATGTCGCGGCGCAGGTCGAAGCGGTCGGCGACGTGATTGGCGTAGCGCAGGATCTCGGGCTGCGTCGCGTAGCGTTCCGACCATTCCCATTCCTGCTCCAGCTCGGGCGAGAACTGGTAGGAGTACTGCACGCTTTCGACGTCGCAGCGCGCGCCGGGATAGCGGTTCCAGTACCAGGTGCCGCCGACGCCCTTGCCGGCCTCGATGACCCGCGCCGTGAAGCCCTTCTGCCGCAGCCGATGCAGCATATACATGCCGCCGAACCCTGCGCCGATGATCACCGCATCGAAATCGACCGACATACGCCCTCCGGGACAATGAGATCTGGCAATGGATTTTAGTGCGACAGGGGACGTGACCGCGCAAGCCTTCCTGTGCGACGACTTGGGCCGAGGAATTGAAGGGAGAAACTGGCCCATGGCCGAGGGCGCCTATCCGGCAAGCTGGTATGCCGCCACGCGAGACGCAGCCCCCGATCGCCCTCAGCTGGCCGGCCAGACCGAGGCCGACATCGCGGTCGTGGGCGGCGGCTTCGCCGGGTTGCATACGGCACGGCTGCTCGCCCAGCAGGGCCAGCGTGTCGTCCTGGTTGAGCGCCATCGCATCGCCTGGGGCGCCTCGGGGCGCAACGGCGGCTTCGTCGGCCCGGGCTACGCCGCCCGCTCGGGCCTGCTGATCGACAAGCTCGGCCTCGATCATAGCCGGCGGCTCTATGCGCAATCACAGGTCGGTGTCGAGATCGTACGCCAGGCGATCGAGGCGTTTGGCCGGCCGGATATCCTGATGGGGTCCCGCAAGCTCGTCGCCTCGCGAACCGATCAGGGCGCCGACTTCGCCGATCGCACGCGTCGCCTCGCCGAGCAGCTCGGGGCGCGCTTCGAGCCCTGGAGCACGGCTGAGACTCGCGAAAAGCTCGACACGGCCCGCTACTTCCAGTCGATTCACGATCCGACATCGTTCCATATCCATCCGCTGAACTTCGCCCTGGCGCTGGCCGCCGACATCGAACGGCTGGGCGGCAGGCTCCACGAAGGCACGGAGGCGACGGCCCTCGACCGCAAGGGCGATCGGTGGCTGCTCAGGACATCGCAGGGCGCCGTCATCGCACGTCACGTCGTGCTGGCCGGCAGCGCCACCTTGGGCCAGGTTCATGGACGCCTGTCGCGGGCCGTGCTGCCGGTCGCGACCTATGTCGCCGTCACCGAGAAGATCGGTCCCGATCTCGGGGCGGCCATTCGGTGGAGCGGCGCCATCTCCGACACGCGCCGCGCCGGCGACTATTATCGGGTGGTCGACGGCGACCGGCTGCTGTGGGGTGGCCGCATCACGACCGATACAAGCGAGCCGCCGCGCCTGCGCGAGATGATGCGCGGCGACATCGTGTCAGTCTACCCGCAGCTCCGCGATATCCGCATCGCCTACGCCTGGCCCGGCATCATGGGCTACGCCCCGCACAAGATGCCCCAGATTGGCGAGATCGAACCCGGCCTCTGGATCTGCTCAGCTTTTGGCGGCCATGGCCTGGCCCAGACGGCCGCCGGCGCCGATGCGGTGACGGCCGGCATCCTGGGCGATCCTTCCAAGGCGCGGCTGTTCAGTCCCTTCGGCACCGATTGGGCCGGCGGCCCGATCGGCCGCGCGGCGGCCCAGCTCGTCTATTGGCAATTGCAGGCAAGCGACTGGTGGGACGAGAAACGCGAGGCCCGCAATGCTGAAAGGTTGCGGACATGACGATGGCGATCGCAATCGCGCCTCATCCTCTCTGGATTCACATATCTCGTCATTCGTCCTCTCCGCCCGCGTCATCGCGGGGGGAGAGGAAGGGGCCCCATGCGCAGCATGGGGGAGGTGAGGTGGGTCAGGTACGTCTCAACGTGCACACCCCTTCCCGGATCCACAGCCCTCACCTCCCCGTTGCTGCGCAACGGGTCCCTTCCTCTCCCGCTACGCGGGAGAGGACATATGAGCGATGCGTGAACACGACAGCGCAAAGACGGGGGAGGAGGGTATGAGCACTATCGACGGAATCGGTCAGTCCCCCAGGCGTCGCGAGGATCAGCGCTTCGTCACCGGGAACGGCGCCTATCTCGACGATCTCCGATTCGACGGACTGGCGCATGCCGTCGTGTTGCGGTCGCCACACGGCCATGCGCGCATCAGGTCCATCGAGATCGAGGCTGCACGACACGCACCGGGCGTGCTGGTCGTACTGACCGCAGCCGACGTCGACGCCGACGGCCTGAAGCCGTTCCGCCCCTATGGCGAGACCAACACCCAGACCGGCGAGCCGTTCGCCTTCATCCCGCAGCCCCTGCTCGCCACCGACAAAGTCCGCTTCGTGGGCGAGCCTGTCGCGCTGGTCGTGGCCGAGACGCGCGCCCAGGCCCTCGATGCCGCCGAGCTGGTCGTCGTCGACTACGACGCGCTGCCCGCCGTCACCACGGCCGAAGCGGCGCGTGCCGCCGGCGCGCCCCAGCTTGCCACGGACATTCCCGGCAATACCTGCCTCGATTGGCAAACCGGTGACAGCGTGGCCGTGGACAAGGCCTTCGGCGCTGCCGCTCACATCGTGTCGCTCACCCTCGGCAATCACCGCGTGGTCGCGAACCCGATGGAGCCGCGCGGCACCGTGGGATCGTTCGACGCGGCCACCGGCCGCTACACGCTGCACGTCTCCAGCCAGAACATTCACATCAATCGCACCTTCGTGGCCCGCTCGCTGGCCGTCGATCCGAGCCGCGTCCGCTTCGTCGCGCCCGATGTCGGCGGCGGCTTCGGCGCCAAGAACTTCGCCTATGTCGAGCATGCGCTGATCCTGTGGGCGGCCCGACGCACCGGCCGCACCGTGAAGTGGATCGCCAGCCGCAGCGACGTCTTCCTGTCCGACCACGCCGCGCGCGACATGCAGGCCGAAGCGGCGCTGGCGCTCGATGCCGAGGGACGGTTCCTGGCGCTCCGGATCGCAAGCATCGCCAATCTCGGCGCCTACATGATCGGGGTCGGCGGCAGCCTGCTATCGAACCAGTACATCCATCTGCAAGGCTCGGTGTATCGCATCCCCGCAATCGCGCTGCGGGTGACCGCGGTCGTCACCAACACCGCGCCGATCGGTGTCACCCGCGGCCCGGGCTTCGCCGAAGCGATCAACATCGTCGAACGGCTGATCGACGCGGCGGCGCGGCAAACCGGCATCGATCGCGCCGAACTGCGCCGCCGCAACATGGTGCCACCCGAGGCGATGCCCATGACCAACGCCTTGGGCTTCCAGGTCGACAGCGGCCACTTCGCCGAGGCGCTCGATCTCGCGCTCCACCGCGCCGACTGCACAGGCTTCGCCGAACGGCGACGCGACAGCGAGGCACGTGGCCGGCTGCGTGGGCTGGGCTTCGCCTATCACATCAAGGGCACCGGCGGACCGCCCGACGAGAACGTCGATATCCGGTTCGAGGCCGACGGCTCGGTGTCGCTGATCACCGGCACGCAGCATATCGGCCAGGGGCACGAGACCACCTTTCCGCAGATCCTCGCGGCGCGCCTCGGCCTGCCGAATGCCCGCATCCGGCTGATCCAGGGCGACACCGACCTCATTCCAGCCGGTGGTGGGCATGGCAGCTCGCGCGCCACCTATATGGGCGGCACGGCGATCTGGCGCGCCTGCGAGGAGATCGTCGCCAAGGGAACGGCGCTTGCCGCCGAGGCCCTGGAGACGGCCGTTGCCGACATCCGCTTCGAGGCCGGACGGTTCGTCGTTTCCGGCACCGACCGCGCCATCGGCCTTCCCGAGGTCGCGGCCCTCGGCCGGGAAAAAGGCAAGCCGCTCGACACCTTTCATGCCTGGACGCGCGAGCACATGACCTTCCCCAACGGCGCGCATGTCGTGGAGGTCGAGGTCGATCGTGACACTGGACGCGTCGCCCTGGTGCGCTACACCGCCGTCGACGACTACGGCGTGCTGGTCAATCCCATGGTGGCCAGCGGCCAGGCACACGGCGCCATGGCCCAAGGTATCGGGCAGGCCCTGCTGGAGGGCGCCGTCTACGATCCGGCCTCGGGCCAGATGATCACCGGTTCGTTCATGGACTATGCGTTGCCGCGGGCCGACGACCTGCCGTCGTTCGATCTCGGCTTCAACGGCGTGCCCTGCACGACCAATCCGCTGGGCGTGAAGGGCTGCGGCGAGGCCGGCGCGATTGCCGCCTTCCCCGCCATCGCCAATGCCATCCTCGATGCCCTGGCGCCGCTCGGCGTGCAGGGCTTCGACGGACCGGCCAGTCCCGCCCGTATCTGGCAAGCCATCGAGGCCGCAAAATGAAACGACACGCACCTGCCGCGCAACGCAACCGCCAGCCCATTCTCGAGGTGCTGCAACCCCGCCTGCCCGCCGAGGGGCTGGTCCTCGAGATCGCCAGCGGCTCGGGCGAGCACATCGTCCACTTTGCCACCGCCGCCCCGCACCTCACTTTCCAGCCCAGCGACCCCGACGCGGGCGCCCGTGCCAGCATCGACGCCTGGGTGCGGGACCTCGGCCTCGCCAACGTCCGGCCGGCGCTCGCGATCGACGTGACCTCGACCGCCTGGCCCGTCGAGCGAGCCGCCGCCGTGCTCTGCAGCAACATGATCCATATCGCCCCCTGGGAGGCGGCCGTCGGGTTGATCGCGGGGGCCGGGCGGCTCATGCCGGCCGAGGGCCTCCTCTTCCTGTACGGTCCCTATCGGCGCGAGGGACGACACACGGCACCCAGCAACGAGGACTTCGACCTCGATCTCAAGCGGCGCAACCCGGCCTGGGGTGTCCGCGATCTCGAGGCCGTGGCCGCTCTCGCCGCCGAGCACGGATTTGACCCGCCGACGATTGCGGAAATGCCGGCCAACAACCTTTCATTGCTCTTCAAGCACCGGTGAACCCGCCCATGGTGGCAATCCTGCATTGGATGCGCTAACGCTTGCCGACAGCGCGGGGAGCATCGTCCGGACCATGTGGAATCGCAGCGGCGCAGCGAAAGAATTTGCAGTCGATCGCCTCTTCCGAGGGGTTGCCGCCGTAGCGGCCCCCGTCCTGGCATCGACGCTGCTGCTGGCGGGCTGCAAGCCCGAGAACAAGTTCATGCCGCCGCCGCCCGGGGAAATCAGCGTTGCCAACCCGGTGCAGCAGGCGGTCCAGCCGTTCGAGACCCTGACCGGCAACACCGTCGCCTTCGCATCGGTCGACCTGGTGGCCCGCGTCGAGGGCTTCCTGACCTCGATCAACTATGTCGACGGCGCGCTGGTGAAGAAGGGCGACCTGCTCTTCCAGATCGAGCAGACGATGTACAAGGCCAAGGTCAAGGAGGGCGAAGCCCAGCTCGACGGCGCCAAGGCGCAGCTCGTGAACGCCGAGGCCGAGTTCACCCGCCAGGAAACCCTGCTGCGGCAGAACGTGTCGGCGCAGAACACCTTCGATCAGGCCAAGGCCAAGCGCGACTCGGCGCGGGCCAATGTCGAGAATGCCGAGGGCAATCTCATCATTGCCCAGACCAACCTCGGCTATACGACCGTCACGGCTCCCTTCGACGGCGTCGTGACCAAGCATCTGATCTCGGTCGGCGAGCTGGTCGGCGCCTCGACTGCCACCAAGCTCGCGACCATCGTCCAGCTCGACCCGATCTATGTCGACTTCAACATGAGCGAGCAGGACGTGCTCAGGATCCGCGAGAACCTGGCCAACCGCCGTCTCACCGTCGAAGAGCTGAGCAAGGTGCCGCTCTCCATCGGCCTGATGAACGAGGAAGGCTTCCCGCACGAGGGCAACCTCAACTATGTCTCGCCCGAGATCGACGCCAACACCGGCACCATCCTGGTCCGCGGCCTGTTCAAGAACCCCAACCGCGACCTGCTGCCGGGCTTCTTCACCCGCATCAAGGTGCCGCTGGGCCTGGGACCGCAGCAGGTGCTGCTGATCCCCAACCGCATCATCGCCGAGGACCAGGCGGGCAAATATGTGCTGGCGGTGAACAAAGACGACGTCGTCGAGCAGAAACGCATTACCACCGGGCAGCTGCTGGTGGGCGGCATCCGGGTCGTCGAAAAGGGCCTGACGACCGACGATCGCGTGGTGCTGTCGACCACCGGCAAGGCGATCCCCGGCGCCAAGGTCGTACCGAAGCAGACCACCATCGAGATCCCGGCAGCCGACAAGGCGGGCACCGCACCCGCGCCGACGGCGCCCAGCGCTCCCGCCGCCCCGAAGAAATAACCGACCGGGTCCGGATCGATGATTTCCGCGTTCTTCATCAACCGGCCGGTTCTGGCCAACGTCCTTGCCATCGTCATCGTGCTGATCGGCGGCGTGGCGCTGGCGACCCTGCCGGTCGCGCAATATCCCAACGTCGTGCCGCCCACGGTTCAGGTCACCACGACCTATCCGGGAGCGAGTGCTGCGGTCGTTGTCAACGACGTGGCCCTGCCGGTCGAGCTGCAGGTCAACGGCGTCGAGAAGATGATCTACATGCAGTCCTACAGCACGGACGCCGGCACCTACACGCTCACCGTGACGTTCGAGATCGGCACCGATCTCGATTTCGCGCAGGTGCTGGTGCAGAACAAGGTCAGTGCCGCCCTCGCCTCGCTGCCCATGCCGGTGCAGGCGCAGGGCCTCGTCGTCCAGAAGAAGTCGACCTCGATCCTCCAGATCGTGTCGCTGACGTCCCCCGACGAGCGCTACGACAGCCTCTATCTCAGCAACTACGCGACCATCAACCTGGTCAACGAGCTGTCGCGCCTGCCGGGTGTCGGCAACGTCAACGTCCTGGGCGTCGGCCAGTATTCGATGCGCGTCTGGCTCGATCCGCAGAAGCTCTACACTTTCGGCCTCACCCCCTCGGACGTGAGCCGCGTCATCCAGCAGCAGAGCCAGGACGTGACGGCGGGCCAGGTCGGCCAGCCGCCGGCCCCCAAGGGGCTCGACTTCCAGTACACGATCGACGTCGTCGGGCGCCTGAGCACACCCGAGGAATTCGGCAACATCATCGTCAAGGCCGACCAGGGCAATGGCGGCCGGATCGTGCGGGTGCGCGACGTCGGCCGCGTCGAGCTCGGTGCCCAGACCTACTCCCAGACCTCGCACATCAACGGCAAGCCCAACTCCGGTCTGGCGATCTATCAGCTCCCCGACGCCAACGCCCTCGATGTCGCCAAGCGCGTCAAGGCCAAGATGGCCGAGCTTTCCAAGGCCTTCCCTCCCGGCCTTACCTACGATGTGCCGTTCGACACCACACGCTTCGTGAATGCCTCGATCAGCGAGGTCTTCATGACCCTGATCGAGGCCGGCATCCTGGTCCTGATCGTGATCGTGATCTTCCTGCAGGACTGGCGTGCGATGCTGGTACCGGCGACGACGATCCCCGTGACGATCATCGGCGCCTTCGCCGCCATGGCGGCGCTGGGATTCACCATCAACACCACCACCATGTTCGGCATCGTGCTGGCCATCGGCATCGTGGTCGACGACGCGATCGTGATCGTCGAGGGCGTCGCCCATCACATCGAGCGGGGCATGACGCCCCACGACGCCGCCATCAAGGCGATGGACGAGCTGTTCGGGCCGGTCATCGGCATCACCCTGGTGCTGATGTCGGTGTTCCTGCCGGCCGCCTTCCTGCCCGGCCTGACCGGCCAGATGTTCGCCCAGTTCGCCCTGGTGATTGCCGCCACGGCGCTGATCAGTGCCATCAACGCCGCCACCCTGAAGCCCACCCAGTGCGCGATGTGGCTGCGTTCGGCGACGCCGCCGGAGAAGCGCAACGTCTTCTTCCGCGGCTTCAACAAGGTCTATGGCAAGGTCGAAGACGCCTATGCCTGGCTGGTCGGCGCCATGGTCCGCCGGGCGGGCATCATGGTGGTAGTTGCCCTGATCGCGGCCGGCATCGGCGCCTGGGGCGTTGCCCGCCTGCCGACGGCGTTCATTCCCAACGAGGACCAAGGCTATCTGATGATCGGCGTGCAGTTGCCGGACGGCGCCTCGCTCGAACGTACCAATGCCACGCTGCGCCAGGCCGCCGAGATCGCAATGGCCGCGCCGGGCGTCGAGAACGTCGTGGCCCTGGGCGGCATGTCGGTGCTCGACAGCAACTCGCCGCTGGCCAATGCCGCCGTGTCCTACGTCATCCTGAAGGACTGGGACGCGCGCCTGAAGGTGCCGGGCCAGGACCTGCGCTCGATCGTGTTCGGCTTGATGGACAAGTTGAGCGTCCTGCAGGACGGACGCGCCTTCGTCATCGTGCCGCCCGCCATCCAGGGCATCGGCAATGCCGGTGGCTTCCAGATGCAGGTCGAGCAGAAAGACGGCAGCTTCGACTACGCCAAGCTGCAGGCTGTGACCGACACGATGATCCAGAATGCGGCCACGCAATCGGCGCTGACCAACCTCGTTACGTCTTTCCGCGCCGGCGCCCCGCATGTGCGGATCGAGGTCGATCGCGTCAAGGCCGAGTCGCTCAGGGTTCCGGTCGGCGACGTCTTCACGACCCTGTCGGGCTACATGGGGTCGTCCTACGTCAACCGCTTCAACAAGTTCGGCCTCAGCCTGCAGGTCTATATCCAGGCCGACTCGCAGTACCGCACGCGGCCCGAGGACATCCTGAAGCTGCAGGTGAAGAACCTCGACGGCCAGATGGTGCCGATCGGCGCCCTGGCCGAGTTGAAGCCGGCACTCGGTCCGCCGCTGATCAGCCTGTACAACCTCTATCCGTCGGCGGCGATCGTGGGCTCGCCTGCGGCAGGCTTCAGCTCGGGCGAGGGCATCGAGCTCATGGACCAGATCGCCAAGGCGATCCTGCCGCCCGGCACCGGCTACGAATGGACCGGCATGGCCTATCAGGAGAACATCGTCGGCAACCAGCTGATGTACGTGTTCGCGCTGGCCATCCTGCTGGTCTACCTCTGCCTCGCCGGCCAGTACGAGAGCTGGATCGCACCGCTGGCCGTCATCCTGGCAGTGCCGCTGGCGCTGATCGGCCCGGCCATCGCGCTCACCTCGGTCGGCCTTGCCAACAACATCTACACCCAGATCGGGCTGATGCTGTTGATCGCGCTCGGCGCCAAGAATGCCATCCTGATCGTCGAGGTGGCGCGCGAGAGGCGTCTGGTCGACGGGAAGGACATCATCGAGTCCGCTGTCGAGGCGGCGCGCACCCGCTTCCGCCCCATCCTGATGACCTCGTTCGCCTTCATCCTGGGCGTCGTGCCGCTGGTCACGGCGACGGGCGCGGGGGCAAACTCGCGCATCTCGCTCGGCCTCTGCGTCTTCAGCGGCATGATCGCCTCGACCTGCCTCGCCGTGCTGTTCGTGCCGTCCTTCTTCACGGTGCTGCAGCGCTACGAGGACTGGAGCAAGGCGCGCAAGGGCGGGAAAAAGGCCAAGGACGCCGAGCGGACCACCGGGCGGCCGACCGACCAGGCGACCGGGACCGCGGATTGATCAGGTCGCCGGCAAGCCTCTCCGGGAAGGCCGACCGCCAACCGACGACAGGCGAATCGTCGCGGCGGAAGGCGTCGCGATGCCTTGCCATGGCAGGGAGGCTTGGCTTATTCCCGAAGCCGCCAAAAGCCCCCTCCTGAAGCAGTTCGTCGAGTGAGTGGAATGAAGGGAAAGTTCTTTGCCAATGTCGTGCTGGTCGTCGGCGTCCTGGCCGTCTGCTTCGCGGCTCTAGAGGCCTTCACGCGGCTCTATCTCGACGACGGATTGCTCTACGAGCTCGAGATGTGGAAGTACGCGCGCGAAGTGAAGGAGCGCGACTACAATCCCGAGATCGGCCACCGCCATCGGGCCAATGCACATGCACAGCTGATGAACGTTGACGTCCGCACCGACGAGAACGGCTTCCGCACCCCGTCGATCCCGCTGCAGGCCCCGCCGGGCGTGGCCCGAATCGCCTTCGTCGGCGATTCCGTCACCATGGGCTGGGGCGTCGCCGAGCAGGAGACCTTCGCGCGCCAGGTCCTCGACACCCTGAAGAAGCAGGGCCGAAAGGTCGACGGCTTCAACCTGGGCGTCGGCAACTGGAACACAAGGCAGGAGCTCGGCGCCTACAAGGCCTACGGCGCCAAGTTCAAGCCCGACATCATCGCCCTCGTCTACTTCATCAACGACGGCGAGCCGATGCCGACCTACACCGAGACGAGCTGGCTCTCGCTCCATTCGGCCGCCTGGGTGGTGCTGAACTATCGCATCGATTCGCTGCTGCGCTCCTTCAGCGAGGCGCCGGACTGGAAGAAGTACTACCGCGACCTCTACAATCCCGATGCCGACGGCTGGAAGAAGACGCGCGAGGCGCTGGCGGGTTTCGCCACCCTGGCCAAGGACAGCGGGGTCAAGCTGATCGTCTTCCACATCCCCGAGCTGCACGAGCTCAAGCCCTACCCCTTCCAGGACGTGACCAACAAGGTGCGGGGCGTCGTCGAAGGCACCGGCACGCCGTTCTACGACCTGCTGCCGATCGTCGAGAACATGGAGCCCTCGACCCTGTGGGTGACGGTTCCCGACCCGCATCCCAACGGCAAGGCCGAGATCGCCTTCGCCAAGGGCATGCTGCCGCCGATCGTCGAGGCGCTCGACAATCTGTGCAAGACTGAACAGAAGGGCTGCTGAAAGGAGCGGCCCCCGACGGGGGTTGCACAAATCCCGCCGTGATTCTGCGCAACGCCCTCCTCATTCTGGTTTCGGTCGTCTTCACGACCGTCATGGCCGAAGCGGCCGTGCGCATCATCGACGGCTATCGCTTCTTCGGCTTTCCGCTCGACGGCCCGATGGAGCAGTCGGAAGTGCCGGCGATGTGGCTCGACAAGGTGCCGTTGGCGCCCGGCGTCGATCGTGCCTGGTTCACCGACGATCCGCCGCCACTGCCCAATCGCAAGCCGGTGCCGCAGGAGTGGCAGCGCCTGTTCCACCAGGTCGAGGACAATCCGCCGAGCGACGGCTCCTTCCGCGCGATCGATGCGCTGCGTGCCTGGAACTCGAGATTCGCCGGCGATCCCTGCCAGAGCCGCGTGCTGCGCCACGCGCCCGGCCAGCTCTTCCTCTATGATCCGGTCGATGGCGGCGCCCTGCCGCCCTATCGCTTTCCGCCCAACGCCACGTTCCCCAATTTCCTGGTGACCAACCAGATCGGCTGGCGCGGTGCGCCGATCGAGGCGCCGCGCGGGCCGCGCACCGTGCGCATCGTCTTCGTCGGCTCCTCGGTGACAATGGACGCGCCGCATCTGCCCTTCGCCTTCACCGAGCGCGCCGGTTACTGGCTCAACAAGTGGGCGGCTGCCCGCAAGCTCGACGTGCGCTTCGAGGTGCTGAATGCCGGCCGCGAGAGCATCGATTCCGGCGCCATCGCCGCCATCGTGGCGACCGAAGTGCTGCCGCTCCGGCCGGACCTGGTGATCTATCACGAAGGCGGCAATCAGTTTCGCCCCGCCTCGATCGTCGAGAAGATGCCGGCCGGTGAAGCGGCCCGGCCGCCGCAGCCGCAAGCCTCGGCGCCCGGCTGGCTGCAGACGGCGGCGCGCTGGTCCGCCCTCGCCGCCCGTTTCAACGCAGCGCTGCGGATCGCCGGCTTCGAATCGGCAAATACGTCCGCGTCGGGCGGCAAGGCCGATATCGGCGCCGAATGGCCGAAGCCCGATTACCGCGTCGTCTGGCCGGAGGGCCTCGACGAGGCCGATCCCGACCTCGGCCATCCTCACCTGCCGGTGAACCTCGACGTCATCCAGCGCGACCTCGACCGCATCCGCGGCGACCTCAAGGGCATCGGCGCCGAACTCGCGCTGAGCTCCTTCATCTGGATGGTGAAGGACGGGCTGGTGCTCGACCCGAACCGTCACCGCTACATCATCGACCAGCTCAACATGGCCAACTGGCCCTTCCGCTATCGCGACCTCGCGCGCCTGGCAGCGTTCCAGAACCGCCTGCTGGCCAAGTATGCCCGCGTCCACGACATGCCGTTCATCGACTTCGCGCGCGACATGCCGCTCGATCCCGATCTCTTCATCGACGCCGTCCACACCAACAAGGCCGGCAGCCGGCTCAAGGGCTGGGTGGCTTTCAACCAGCTGGTGCCGATCGTGGAGAAGCACCTGGCGGACCGCACCTGGCCGAGC